>Ga0209812_10000224_pt1 | contig 53097 bp, 41 predicted proteins | sample JI71714BDNA_FD_187502 | JGI IMG/M metagenome (GOLD analysis project Ga0209812, IMG submission 187502) | Wastewater effluent complex algal communities from Wisconsin, to seasonally profile nutrient transformation and Carbon sequestration -... | ecosystem: Engineered > WWTP > Effluent > Algae...
TCAGCGGTACGCATCTGGGCATCGCGCACACCGGCTTCGCCGGCCTGAAGGTCAAGGACGCAGTCGCCGACCGCTTCCGCGAGGCCACCGGCGAGCGGCCCGACGTGGACCCGGACAACGCGGAGGTCAGCGTCGACCTGCACCTCGACAAGCTGCGCGCGGTGCTGTCGCTGGACGTGTCCGGCCCGATGCATCAGCGCGGCTATCGCATCGCACCGGTGGCGGCACCGCTGCGCGAGACGCTGGCCGCCGGGCTGCTGCTGCGTGCCGGGTGGCCGGCCATCGCGGCGCAGGGCGGCGCGCTGGTCGACCCCTGCTGCGGCGCCGGCACGATCCTGATCGAGGCGCTATGGATGGCCGCCGGCGTGCCGCCGACCTGGCTGACGCCGCGGCTGCCGATCGAGCATCTGAAGGACACCGACCTGGTCGCGCTCCGCGCGCGTCGCCGCGAGCTGGACGTCATCGCGAACGAGGGGCTGCGGAACCTGAAGGTCCGCATCTACGGCGCCGACATCGACCCGACCGCGATCGCCGCGACGCGCAAGAACGCGCTGGCCGCCCGGATCGTCGGCCACCTGCGGCTGCAGACCGCGCCCTTCGCCACGCTCAAGCGACCCGCCGATGCCGGCGACGTCGGTCTGCTGATCGGCAACCCGCCCTACGGCGAGCGGCTCGGCGAGGAGCGCACGCTGATTCCGCTGTATCGGGACTTTGGCCGGCTGCTGCATGGCCAGTTCGCCGGTTGGACCGCCGGGTTGATCACCACCAGCGACACGCTGATCCAGGCCGTCGCCCGGCCGATCGTCAAGCGATACCGGCTGCGCAACGGTCCGCTCGATGCCACCTTCGCGCTCTACGACAGCACCCGCGCACCGGCCGGTCCGAAGCCGCTGTCCGAGGGTGCGCAGATGGTCGTCAACCGGATCGAGCGCAACCAGCGCCGCCTGAAGGACTACCTCAGCCGCCGGCAGATCCGCTGCTACCGGATCTACGACGCCGACATCCCCGAATACAACGCCGCGATCGACGTCTACGGCGACCGCCTGCACGTCCAGGAATACGCCGCCCCGCGCGATATCCCCGAGGCCGAGACCCGGCGTCGGCTGGATGAACTCTGCGAAGCCGCCCGCTCGGTTTTCGACCTGCCCGCCGAGTCGCTGCACCTGAAGCGGCGCGAGCGCCAGCGCGGCCACGGCCAGTACCAGCGCCGCGAGGCCGCCACGCCGGAGCGCTTCCAGGTCGACGAGGATGGCCTGAGCTTCGAGGTTGACCTGGACAGCTACCTCGACACCGGCCTATTCCTCGATTCCCGCGAGATCCGCCGCCGCCTGCGCGCCCAATCCCTCGGTCGCGACGTGCTCAATCTGTTCTGCTACACCGGCACTGCCAGCGTCCACGCTGCCGCCGGCGGCGCCCGTTCCACGCTATCCATCGACCTGTCCTCGACCTATCTGGACTGGGCCGAACGCAACTTCGTGCAGAACCGGCTGCGGCCCGAGCACCACGGCCTGCTGCGCGCCGACGCCCGCGACTGGCTGCAGCGTCAGGCCGCCCGCCCGAATCAGCGCTACGGCCTGATCTACCTCGACCCGCCGACCTTCTCGAACTCGAAGAAGATGGCCGGCGTGCTCGACATCCAGCGCGACCACGTCGCCCTGATCGAGTCCTGCATGGCGCTGCTCGAACCCGACGGTGTGCTGGTGTTCGTCACCAACGCGCGGAGCTTCGTGCTCGATCCGGAGCTCGCCACCCGCTACCGCGTCAGCGACACCAAGGCCCGCACCCTGCCACCGGATTTCGCGCGGAACCAGCGGATCCACCAGAGCTTCGAGCTGCGGCATCCGGCGTGAGGCGCTGCGGAAGTCGTTGTCGGGGCCGCTGGCGAGGCGTACGCTACCGCACTATTTCATGGAGGCTTCACATGAGTCGCTGGGCCGGGTTGGCGTTGGGACCGCTGCTGTTGTCCACGATGGCGCTGGCGGAATCGCCGCTGGTGGACGTGGGGCCAGCGTTGGCCATCGAGGTGGGCGAGCAGGTCGAGATTGCCGATCTGCCGATTTCGCGGGTCGCGCAGCGCACCCTGCGGCTGGAGCGCTTCGAGGTCTATGCCCCGGAAGCGCGGATCTACGAGGCCACGGCAGATGGCTTGCGCGAGCTGCCGCGCAGCGACTGGCGGCATTTCCGGACGGTGTCGGATACGGCAGGGGCGACGCGGCTGGCGCTGTCGATCGCGCCCGATGGCCGTCAGGCGCAGGGCCTGCTGCTGACCGCGATGGGAGCGTCCTACGCGGTGGTCGGCCGTGATGCCGGCGATGGTCTGCAGCTGACCGTGCAGAGTGCCCGGCAGGACGCGGACGGCAAGGAGGCGATCTTCGTCTGCGAACACAGTGCGCACCTGCGGCAGGAGCCAGTGGACGCCGCCGCGATGCCCAGTCCTGCCGGGATGCCGCTGCCGGACGGCGGTTCGCGCTCGGCGGTCGTCGCGGTCGACACCGACAACGAACTGCTGCAGCTGAAGTTTGCGGACAACACCGGCAACGCAACGACCTATCTGGCACAGCTGTTTGCCGGGCTCAACGTGGTTTATCAGCGCGATCTGGACCTGAACCTGCTGCAAGGCACCACGATCCTGCGGACGTCGGCGAATCCGGATCCGTACGCCACGCCGATCGGTGCGGACACGGGTGCTCAGCTGACCGAGTTCGGTACCTTCTGGCAGACCAACCAGTCGGCGGTGAATCGCGCTTTTGCGATGCTGCTGTCCGGCAAGTCCGACGACAATTTCAGTTCGGCCGGTATCGCCTGGGTGCTGAATGGCAACAATTATTGCACCAGTCGGAATGCCAATGGCGGGCATTACAGCGTGACCCAGGTGTTCAAGTTCGCGGGCTCCAATGCCAGTCACGACATTCTGGTGATCGCGCACGAGCTGGGCCACAACTTCGGCGCCTTCCACACCCATTGTTCCAATTCCACCAGCGGCGCTGGCCCGACCGCCAGCAACACGATCGACACCTGTTTCACCGGCGAGCAGGGCTGCTTCAACGGCACGCCGGTGTGTGCGACACCCTCCACGGTCAATGGCGTCGCCAATGTACGCGGCACGCTGATGGCGTATTGCCATCTCAACGGGATCAACGGATGCACGTCCAGCGAGGTCTTCGCCACGGCCCATCGGACCTTGCTGACGCCGCGGGTCACCAACAACGTCAGCAATGGCTGTTTCAGCGGTGCGCAGACGCCGTTGATCTTCGCCAGCGGCTTCGAGCCGTTGGTCCGTTGACGCGCCCGCGGTCGTGGACTGTTTGGTAGCAGCGCGGGGTCGCTGCTGAATGGGTAATGCAAGCCGATCCGGAGTGGCAGGATGTCGATTGGAATTCAGACCCGATTGTTGAAGCAGCGTCGGACCCGCATCGTGGCGACGGTCGGGCCGGCGTCGAGCCGGGTCGAGACGCTGGAAGCGCTGATTCGAAATGGAGTCGATCTGTTTCGGCTCAACATGTCCCATGGAAGCCATTCCGGCCACGAGGCGGCCTATCAGGCCATCCGTGCGGCGGCGCAAGCCTGTGGACGGGAAGTCGGGGTTCTCGCCGATCTGTGCGGTCCGAAAATCCGCTGCGGACTGTTCGAAGGGGACCGGGTCGAGCTGATCACCGGATCGGTCGTCACGGTCACGACTCGCGAGGTTCTCGGGCGGCCCGGCCTGATTCCGTCCCAATACGCGCAGCTGCATCAGGATGTCTGCCCGGGCGCGCGAATTCTGCTGGATGACGGCAATCTGGAATTGCGGGTCGAGACGGTCGAGGGCACCGAAGTGCAGTGCCTCGTGGTGCAGGGCGGCTGGCTCAAGAACAAGAAAGGCATCAATCTGCCGGATGTGCCGGTATCGGCGCCGGCGCTGACCGCGCAGGATCGGGAAGACGCCCGCTTCAGTCTGGCGTTGGGCGTTGATTATCTGGCGCTCTCCTTCGTGCGCCACGCCAGCGACATCACCGAATTGCGCGACCTGATTCTGGCGAGTGGCGCGCCGGATACGCAGATCATCGCGAAAATCGAAAAGCCCGAGGCGCTGACCGAGATCGACGCGATTCTGGAGGCGGCCGACGGCATCATGGTCGCGCGTGGTGATCTGGGTGTGGAGCTGCCTCCGGAAACCGTGCCCGCGATCCAGAACGAACTGATCGACCGCGCCCGTGCCCGCAGCAAGCCGGTGATCGTGGCCACGCAGATGCTGGAATCGATGATCGGCAATCCGCGCCCGACCCGCGCCGAGGTGTCGGACGTGTCGACCGCGGTGATGGCCGGCGCCGACGCCGTGATGCTCTCGGCCGAGACCGCCTCCGGTGGCTTCCCGGTGCAGGCAGTGGCGACGATGGACCGCGTCGCCCGGCAGACCGAGGCGTGGCTGTGGCAGCACGGCGCCTTCGCCTCGATCCTCGACGGCCCGCCGCGCAGCCCGCCGATTCCGCTGGCCGACGCGATCGCCCGAGCCACGTCGCAGCTGTCGCGCGATCTGCAGGTGCGCGCCATTTTTGTCGCGTCGGGTAGCGGGCTATCGGCCCGGCGGGTTTCGGCGGGTCGGCCGGCGGCGCCGATCGTCGCGATGTCGGCCTCGCTGCGCGCGGTCCGGCAGATGTGCCTGCTGTGGGGCGTGGTGCCGGCGCTGGCCGCCGCCGAGGCACTTGAGACACCGGACGCATTGGCTCGGCAGCGGGTGCTCGAACTCGGGCTGGCTGAGCCGGGCCAGCGGATCCTGCATGTCACCGGGTTTCTCGACGAGGAAGAACGCAGTCACCCGACGATCGGCGTCTGGACCCTCTGAGCGCGGTTTCCCGGCGGAGAGGGCACGAAGTGGATGTTGAATCCGCGGATGGTGTGACCTTGAGGAACGTGTGCGAATGCCGATGAACCCGGTGGACCGGACCTCGGCGCCCGATGTGGCCGAACGCATCGAGATTCTGGACCTGATCCGCGGCTTCACGCTGTGCGGGATTCTGTTCGCCAACATCCTCTGGTTCAGCGGATTTCTGCATCTGGCGGCTGCCGATCGCCAGTCGATGCTGGGCGGATTTCTGGACGAGGCGACGCTATTCCTGATTCGGGTTCTGGTCCACGCGAAGTTCTATCACATCTTCGCGTTCCTGTTCGGGCTGGGATTCGCCCTGCAATTGCATCGCCACTCGGCCGGCATCCGGCGGCTATTCACGCGACGACTGTTCCTGCTCCTGCTGTTCGGCCTCCTGCACAGCCTGATCTGGTGGGGCGACATCGTTCGCTACTACGCGGTCCTCGGCTTGACCCTGCTCGCGTTTCGCCACTGCAGCAACCGCCAGCTGATCATCTGGATCGGTGCGTTCTCGATCCTGCCGGTGCTGATGGGACACGCCCAGGCCCTGTGGCACCTTGGCCCCTCGGATTTCAGCGTGGTCGATGTCCGCGCCCGCGAGTGGCTGACCCACGTTCGCGAGGCCAGCCCGTGGCAGCTGTTCGTGCTGAATCTGCAGCAGATCGTCGACCATTTCACGACCAATGTCGGCAATGGCCGGATTTTCCGGATTCTGGCGATGTTTCTGGCCGGCCTGTTAGCCGGACGGCTGGGTATTTTTGCCGATCCGCATCGATATCGTGCGGAGATCCGTCGAATCCTGTGGCCCAGTTTGGCCGTCGGGATCGTCGGCAATCTGATCAGTGTCAGTTTCTATTACCAGAAATGGGGGCTGTCCTTCGACACGATCAGCCTGCTGCGCGACTGGATCGGGCTGGTCAGCGTGCCGGCACTGGCGCTGTTCTATGTGGCCGCGTTGTTGACGATCAGCATGACCCCGCCCGAGCGCTCGCCGCTGCATCGTGCCCTGCGCCAGCTGATTCCGGCCGGGCGGATGGCGCTGACCAATTACCTGCTGCAGACCATGATTGCCGTGGCGATTTTTCACCCCGCGCTCGGCGGCTTGTATGGACGGCTGGGTGTCTTTCAGTGCGCGCTGCTGGTGCTGATGATTTACACGGCGCAGCTGCTGATCAGTCATGCCTGGCTGGCGCGTTACCGCTTCGGTCCGCTGGAATGGCTGTGGCGTTCCGGCACCCGCGGCCAGTGGCAGCCGTTGCGCCGCTGAGTCGGCCGGGCCGTCGACTCACGCCTGCTTGAAGAAACGCACCAGCTCGCGGACGTGCCCGACGATCGCGGCGTCACCCAGCACCCGGGCGATGCTGCTGTCGGCATCGCGGCGCACCTGCTCCAGCGCCAGCTCCTGGGCTTGCGCCTGATCGCGCCCTTGCTTCGCCAGCGCATCGACACGCTGTTCCAGTTCGCGCAGCTGCGCCGGCAGGCTGTCGTTGTAGCCCGGGTCCAGACGCTGACTGAGGTGATCGACGGTGGCGCGCAGCTCGCGCAGTTGGCGGCCCAGTTCGACGCCGTCCTCGCGCGGCAGCACCAGCTCTCGCCGCAACGTGCTCAGCCGCTCGCGCATGTGCTGGTAGGCCTTCAGCCCAGGCCGCATCAGCGTCAGCGCGAGCGCCGCGCCGGCGCCGGCGTAGCCCAGCGGGCTGACTTCCGTGAGCGCGAGCCCCAGCAACACCGCGGCGGTGACCACGTGCAGTCCGATCGCCCCCTGCAGGCTGCGCTGCCGCAGCCGCGCCGCATAGGCCAGCTCCGCGGCGTCGACCTCGCGGCCGGCAGCTTCGGCGTGCTTCGCCTCGCGCAGCGCGGCATCGGCGGTGAAGTGCAGATTCCACGGCACGGTCACGATCAGCAGCAACCAGCCGAAGCTCAGGATCAACACGACCAGATCCAGCAGCGGCATCGTCGGCAGGCTGACCGCCCCGCCGAACAACCACCAGATCAGGGCCAGAACCAGCGCGCCGAGCAGGGCTTGCCACATCGTGTGTCTCCGATCGCGGTACATGCGGACCTCCGGGATTGCAGCGCGGTCAGCCAGCCGAGGCCAGCGCCAACGCGCGAGACGCACACGATGCCACCTTACGGCGCGGCAGGTGCGGCTACGGCTCGGGTGCGTGTCGCTATCGGGATAGGACGGGTGTAGCGTGATCGGCTTGATTCCGGCCGCATCACCTCTGGGACCGCCGGCGTCCTCGCCACCGGGGAGCTATGTGCCGACGAGGACGTCGGCGTTCCCAGGGCATGCCCGCCCGATTCACAGCAGCCCGCGTTGCCGGGCGATACGCCAGGCCTCGATGCGGTTCTCCGCGCCGAGCTTGCCGATCGCCTCGCTCAGGTAATTGCGCACCGTGCCTTGGCTCAGATGCAGCTTTTCGGCGATGTCGGCGCTTTTCAGGCCTTCGCCGGCCAGTCGCAGCACCTGCCGCTCGCGGTCGCTCAGCGGGTCGACCTCGTCCCAGGCCGCGGCGGCCAGTTGCGGGTCGATCGCCCGACCGCCGGCGTGGACCTTGCGCAGCGCGGCGGCGAGTTGTTCGGCCGGCGCGTCCTTCAGCAGATAGCCGCGCACCCCGGCATCCAGCGCGCGACGCAGGAAGCCGGCGCGGCCGAAGGTGGTGACGATCACCACACGGGTCGGCAGACCCTCGGCGCGGATCGCCTCGGCCAGCTCCAGCCCGGTCATCTCCGGCATCTCGATGTCGGTGACCAGGAGCTCCGGCTTCTGCGCCCGCACCGCGGCCAGCGCCTGCTTGCCGTCGGCGCAGGCGGCGAGCACGCGCAGATCCGGCTCCAGCCCGAGCAGCGCCGCCAGCGCGCCACGCACCATCGCCTGATCCTCGGCCAGCACGAGGCGGATGCAGAAGGGGTCGGCGCGGTCGGGCAGGGTCATGGCAAGTCTCCGGTATCAGGCAGGAAGCGTGCGCGGCACGACGAGCTCGATCTGCGTGCCGGCGCCGGGCGGACTTTGCAGCGTCAGCTCGCCGCCCAGCGCGCGGGCGCGTTCGGCGAAGCCGGGCAGGCCGCTGTGGCCGGACTTGGTACGCGCCCCGCCGATGCCGTCGTCGGTGATCGACAGCCGCCACGCTGCGCCGTCAGCCGCCAGCCGCACGTGGACGCGACGGGCCCGCGCATGGCGGATCACGTTGGTGACCGCCTCGCGCAGCGCCAGCGCGTAGGCGGCATCGACCGCGGCGGGCAGTTCCTGCGGAGCCAGCTCGGCGTCCAGGGTGATCTCGGCGTCCAGCAGACTGAGCCGCGCGGCGGCGAGCTCGGCGGCGAGCCCACAGCTGCGGATGCCGCTGACCGCCTCGCGCACCTGATCCAGCGCGCCGCGGGCCGCCTGCTCCAGTTCGGCCAGCTGCGCCTCGGCGGCCTCGGCATCGCGGCCGAGCAGCCGCCGCGCCAGCTGGGTCTTCAGCACCACCAGCGACAGCGTATGCCCCAGCACATCGTGCAGATCGCGGCCGATCCGCTCGCGCTCGGCCATCGCCGCGAGGCGCCGGACCTCGTCCTGGCTGAGCCGCAAGAGCGCGTCCTGCCGCTCGCGGGCGCGGTCGGCGAGGATGCCGGCGCAGGCGCTGCCCGCGATCATCGCCATGATCGCCGACACCCCGACCGCGACGCTTGGATTCGGAATCAGCCACCACAGCTCGACCGCCATCAGCGCCCACAACACGGCCGCGGTGATCAAGCCCCGCTTCGGCGGCCAGATCGCCACCGCCATCGTGATCGCGTAGATCACGAACGTATTGCCGCCCGGCTGCAGCGCCATCAGCCCGTAGCCCAGCAGCGCGGTCCAGACGATCAGCCGGGTGCGCTCGGCGGCGGGCGTGGTGTCGGCGAGGTAGCGCTGCCAGACCGGCACGAACACCGTGCAGGCGAACAGACTCCACAGCAGCGCATTGCCGATCGGCTGGCGGGCAAAGATCAGCGGCAGGAACACGAAGGCCAGATAGATCAGCCCGAACCACGGATGCCGGTTGAAGTCCATCGGCCGCCGGACGCGCGCCGCGCCGTCCGGCAACGGCGCACCGGGTCCGGCGATCGGCGCGGGTGGGGTGCGCGTGTGGCGGCTGCGGGGAGCATCGACGGTCATCGACGGAGCGTAGCCGACGAGGCTCATCGCAGCTCGACCTGATCCAACGCGAAGCGGGCACGGCCGCCGGCCGGTGTCGAGGCGCTCCAGCTCAGGCCCTTCAGCGCGTCGGCGCGATAGCCCGGCACGCTGCCGAGGTCGATCGTGACCGGCCGCCACGCGCCGCCCGCTGCCGGGTCCGCCGGCACCGCGACGCGCTGCGGCGGCCCGTCGCCCGAGAAGATGATCAGCCACAGGTCCCGCTCGGCCTGCACCGCGAAACGCAGCGTGGTGAGTCCGCTGGCGTTGACCGGCGCCATCGGTGTCGGGCCCGGGTGGTGGTAGACGCCGGCCCACGGCGGCATGCCATCCGGGCCTTCGGAGGCCAGGTCGACCTCGACCAACATCGCGCCGGCCGTGCCATCGGCGCCGCCTTCCAGCGCCGACACCCGCGCCGCCGAGCGCCCGCCCATCATCGTGTCGGCCGCCGGCATCCAGCGCTCGGACAGCGGCGGCTGGTCGAAGTCGGCCAGCAGCCCCGCCGGCATCCGCCCGGCCATGTTCTCCGCCGGGGCCGCCAGCGCCACCGGCGCGCCGTTCTTCCACACCGCCACCCGCGCCCGCGTCGCGCTGATGTCTGCGGTCGGGTCGCCCTCGACCAGCAGCAGATCGGCGCGATAGCCCGCCGCGATGCGCCCGCGATCGGCCAGCTTCAACTGCGCGGCCGGCAATGCCGTTGCGGACTTCAGCGCGGCTATCGGCGTCAGCCCGGCCTCGACCAGCAGTGCCAGCTCACCGTGCAGGCTGGCGCCCTGGGTGGTGCCCGGATTCGGCGCGTCGCTGCCGGCGAGGATCGGGATGCCGGCGGCGTGCAGCCGACCGACGCGCTGGAGCAATACCTCCAGCCGCAGCGCCGCCACCGGACTGAAGTTCGGCCGCACCTTCAATTGCTGCCGCTGCGTGGTGCTCAGCGACTCGGCGAGCCGCGCGTCCTCGGCCAGCCCGAGGTCACGGCCGCTGAAGGAGGTGATCACCGCCAGCGTCGGCACGATGAAGGCGCCGGACGCCCGCGCGGCCTCGATCAGCGCCGCTTCGTCGCCCGCGTCCATCGGCAGATGCACCAACCCCTGCGCGCCGTCCTGCAGCACCTCGATGCCGTCGGCCAGCGCCGACACATGCACCAGCGCCGCCAGGCCCTGATCCCGCGCGGCGGCGATCACCGCGGCGCTGGTGGCCGGGTCCAGCGTCGGCAGCCGCGGCCCCTGCGGCCGATACACCGCCAGGTCCTCGCGCACCAGCTTGATCACGTCAGACCCTTCCGCCTTGCGCGCGGCGACCCACGCCGGCGCCTCGGCGGCACTGGACAGGGTGGGCACCGACATCCCGAACTGCGTGCCGTGCCCACCCGCCGCCGTCGCCAGAAAGCCCGCGCCCCACAAGTCCGCCTTCAGCGTCGGTGCCAGCGACTCGCGCTCGGCGCGCGCCACCGGCAACTGCGCCGGATCGCCGAAAAGGTCGAGCACCGTCGTCACCCCGAAGCGCAGCGCGTCCTCGCGCGCCACGCCCATCGCATGCACATGCGCGTCGATCAGCCCCGGCAACAGCGTCCGCCCGGCGCCCTCGACCACCGTCTCGCCGGCGCTCACCGGCAGGGACTCGGCGATCGCGTGGATGCGCCCGTCCGTGAGCCGCACATCGGCCGTGGGCCACACCCGCTCGCCATCGAAGACCCGCGCGCCGCGGATCAGCGTCGAGGCCGGCGCCGCCGCCGCGCTGCGCGGTGCCGGCGCAGGGCTGCCGACCGGCGTCGGCCGGGAGGACCAGATCAACCCGACCAGCGCCACCGCGCAAGCCGCCACCCACACGCCCGGATGTTGCAGAAGTCGGCTCATCTCAGCGCCCCCGCAGCCGCCACGCGGCCAGCGCCAGGAACAGGCCGGTGAAGGCCAGCAGCACGCCGATATGCGTCCACACCGGTACCGCCTTCAGCTGACCGCTCAAGCCCAGCGCCAGCTGCGCCAAGTGCCACGCCGGCCAGATCACCGCCAGCTGCTGCAGCAAGGCCGGGAACGCAAAGATCGGCATCCACAGCCCGGACAGCACCGACATCGGCAGATACACCAGATTCACTACCGCCACTGCTGCCTGACCTTTGCACACCGCGCCAATGAACAGGCCCATCGCGCAAAAGGGCAGGGTGCCCAGCAGCAACGCCGCCATCAGCAACAGCCAATCGCCCAGCGGCATTTTCACGCCACCCAGTCCGAAGGCTGCCGCACTCAGCAGCAACAGCACCACCAGCCCGGACAGCAAGCTCATCGCAATTCGCGCGAGGAAATACGCCGAAATCGGCATCGGCGCCACCCGCTTCAGCGCCAGCAAGCCGCTGTCGCGATCCATCGCCAGCCCGACGCCAAACCCGAACAGCGCCGGCCCGATCACCGAAAACACGCCATACGTCGCGAACAGATAGGTCGCCTTCTGGAAGCTGCTCCACTGCCCCGGAATCAGCACCGCGAACATCAGATAAAACACCACCGGAAAGGCCAGCGTCGGCAGCATGAAAGCCGGCGTCCGCGCCATTCGCAGGCACTCGGCCCAGGCCTCCATCGCATACAGCCGCAGCATCTGCCGCGCGCTCATCGGTAGCGGCTCGGCATCCGGGTAAAACACCGTCGAGGTCATATTCATCGTTCTGCTCCCGTCAAGCTCAGCAAGGCGTCTTCCAGACTCAGCCGCTGGATTTCCAAGTCGGCCAGCGCCGGATCCGCCGTCAACAACACACGCAGCAGTGCGTCACTGTCGGCACTCTGCACCGACCAGCGCTCACCGACCCGCGACACCGACCGCACGCCTGGAATCGCGGCAATCAGCTGCTCGGACAGCGCGCTCGAAAAGCGCAATACCGCACCGCGCGCCCGTGCCTTGATCTGCGAGGGCGAGCCCTCCGCGCGAATCCGGCCGCGGTCGATCACCACGATCCGGTCCGCCAGCGCATCCGCCTCCTCCAGGTAATGCGTGGTCAGCACGATGCTGGTGCCCGCCGCCTTCAAACCCGCCAGCGTCTGCCACAACCCGCGCCGCGCCTCCACATCCAGCCCGGTGGTCGGCTCATCCACGAACAACAGCGGCGCATTCCCCACCAGCGCCAGCGCAAACTGCACCCGCCGCTGCTGCCCACCCGACAGCGCCTCGAACCGCCGCCCGGCCAACTCCGTCAGCCCCGCCAGCGCCAAGGTCTCCGCCACCGCCCGCGGCGCCGGGTAATAACTCGCAAACAAGGCCACCAGCTCCCGGACCTTCAAGGTCTCCGGCAACTTCGCCTCCTGCAGCATCACCCCAATCCGCCGCCGCGCCGCCGTCAACGTCGGGTCCAGCCCATACAGCTGCACCCGCCCCGCATCCGGCAACAGCCGCCCGGTCAGCAAGCCCAGCGCCGTGCTCTTGCCCGCGCCGTTCGGGCCCAGCAGCGCCAGCACCTCACCGGCGTGCAGCGCCATGTCCACGTTCTCTAGGGCTGTCACCGGGCCGTAGCGCTTGGTGACGCCGGTTAGTCCCGCCACCGTGCTCAAAGGTCGTTCCCGCATCGCCTGTCTCCGGCTGCCTGTCGATGGCGTGGATGGTTGGGCGGCGGGGGTGGCGGGCGGGAGTTGGGGGTGTCAGGGGTGGGGGGTGACAGTTGTCAGGGGGCTTGGCGCCTGTTCAAAAATGTACAGATCATGAATGATGCCGCGCGGGCAGCGACGGAAATCTGGGTGGAATCCGTAGAAAGAAAAAACCTAATGGCTATTTCATCAAAAATTGAGACAGAAAGGATGTGTTCGAAGTAATTGCCAGCGAAGCGGGTTCGCTTTTTGAAAGCTCCTTGAATAAAAAATCAATCGACTTTATTTTGCAAGGACGCCAGAAGGTCATCGGCCTGGCCGGCATAAATAGTTGTTTTCCTTCAGGTTGCAGCGGCATTCAATGTATGAGAGTCTTGGTCACGCAAAAACATAAAGGGACTGCATGAAAGTCGTACGCCTCAGCCTCGCAAACTTCAGGGGCATCAAGTCCGCCGAGTTGCTGTTTGACGGGCACACCCTGATGGTGGGCACAAACAACGTAGGAAAGAGTACGTTGTGCGAGGCGCTCGATCTAGTTCTAGGTCCCGATCGGCTCAATCGCTTCCCGCCGGTCGACGAGTTCGACTTCTACAACGCCGTCTACATTGTTCCGCCGGCCGCCGAAGGTGAAGCATCTCAGATCGTGTCGTTGCGAATCGAGGCGGTTCTGATCGAACCCGGAGCTGAGATTGCCGCGAAGTGTGGCGGCAACATGGAATTCTGGCACCTTGCGGAGCAGCGGCTGCTCGGGCCTGGTGAGTTGGCTGCGGCAAACCCGCCGAGTGTAGTCCCCTGCCTCAGGGTAGAGACCCTCGGCAAGTACGACCCAGAGGAGGACGAGTTCGAGGCCAGAACCTTCTTCTCCCACAGTCCTGATGCGCCAGCAGGGGAACTGACTGGCGTTCCTAAGCCGATCAAACGGCTCTTTGGATTCCTCTACCTCCGCGCACTGCGCACAGGATCGCGTGCCCTCAGCCTCGAACGTGGCTCGCTCTTGGACATTATTCTCCGAACCAAGGGCGTCCGTACTAACCTTTGGGAAAAGACCATCGATCGACTGCGCGACCTCAAAATAGAGGCGGATGCGGCAGAAATTGCGCCCGTCCTTCGATCCGTGGAACGCCGCCTGGCGCGATACATCGCCTTGGAGTCGCCCGGAAATGCCACCAAGCTACACGTCTCTGAGCTGACTAGAGAGCACCTTCGCAAGACCATGACTTTCTTTCTCGCCTTGTCTGCAGACCAAGGCTACGTGCCATTTCCGCATGCCGGCACCGGGACCATCAACACTTTAGTGCTGGCGCTTCTATCGTTTATCGCGGACTTGAAGCCGGAGACCGTGATATTCGCGATGGAGGAACCCGAGATTGCAGTTCCTCCGCACACGCAGCGCCGAATAGCAGAGTATCTGCTCACGAAGACCACACAGGCATTCGTCACCTCTCACTCACCGTTCGTCATTGAGAAGTTCGAACCCTCGAAGACACTGCTACTCGCGCGCAAGGACGGTGTGGTCACCGCGCGGCGGGTGTCTGACGCAACAGGGCTCAAGGACAATGATTACAAGCGGTTCGCACGCTCTGGCTTGACAGAGTGCATGCTGGGCCGGGCCGCGATCGTAGTCGAGGGCGTCACCGAACTGCATGCATTGCCAGTTGTGGCCAGGCGGATGCAAGAAGCCAATCCTAATTTGCAGCCGTTCGACATCGCAGGTGTGACCTTCTTCGACGCCGATGGCGAGTCCAACATGCCGAAGTTCGGCAGGTTCTTCAAGACTCTGGGGCTGCGCACATTTGCGTTCTACGACCTCGACTACAAAAAGAAGCGCAAGCCCGAGCAAACGCAGGCGCTTGCGGACAGCTTCGAGATCAATGTTGAGCACAAATACAAGGGCTTCGAAGATCTAGTGGTCGCGGAAGTTCCGCCAGACCGTCTCTGGTCCTTCCTATCCGCACTGAAGGCCCACGACGAGAACGGCAATCTTGTAATCCCAGATGCGCGCCCCGCCGACGAAGCCATTCGAGCCCTTGCCAAGGAAGCCTTTGGTGGCAACAAGGGAGCCGGGTGGGCTGCACGACTGTTCGAAGGGTGCGAGTTGCATGAACTCCCGGCTACCGCAACGGCGTTCTTGGCGTCGGTGTTCGCATTGTTTCCGCTTCCGCCACCGATCAATGACCACGATCAAGCGGAGACCTCTGTCGACACCGACGAGTTATGAATAAGACGTGCGCGCTTCGTGACAGTGTGTTGGAGTGCGAAGGCCACATTCTGGTCATCGGAGGGCCCGGCAGCGGCAAGACAACCGTTGCTTTGCGAAAAGCCGTCACTCGCATCAAGCAAGGTATGCAGCCGGGCCAATCGGCCTTGTTCCTCAGCTTTTCGCGCGCGGCAGTCGCCCGAATTCTCGATGCCGCAAAGCTTGAGACGACAAAGGCCGAGCAGGAGCTATTGTCGATCCAGACCTTTCATTCATTCTTCTGGAGCATCCTGAAGGCTCATGCCTATCTGCTGGGCGCACCAAAAAAACTGTCGATTCTGCTGCCGCAAGATGAGAAGGCGCTATCGGGCGGGATCGACGACGAGGATGAGGGCTGGGGGGACTGGCTGATCGAGCGTGAACGGCTCTTCCGCGAAGAAGGGCGAATTGCCTTCGACTTATTTGCTCCGTATGCAACCGAGTTGTTGGCGACCAGCTCTCATCTGCTGATGGCTGTGGCCCAACGGCACCCCATCATCATCGTGGACGAAGCACAGGATACCGGGCAATTCGCGTGGCAGTGCATCCAGATGCTTGCGCCTAGCAGCCAAATCCTGTGCTTAGCCGATCTTGAACAACAGATTTTCGACTACTTGCCGGGCGTGGGACCTGAGCGAGTCATTGCCATACGGGAAGCGCTACATCCTCACGAGGTCGACCTCGGAAGCCAGAACTACCGCAGCCCCAACTCCGAGATTTTGTCATTCGGCAACGACGTTTTGACGGGCAAGTCCCGCGGCGCACCGTATAAGGGCGTCTCCTTGCTGCCATACCGCCCGGAAAAGCCGCCACCGAACTGGAATCACCTGCTAAGGCATGCGCTCTTCCGCCTCTTCAAGACGATACGTGCCCAAACGGGTTCGTTTCCTGAGACGATCGCGATCTTGGTGTCGAACAATAGGAGTGCATTGAAGATGTCCAACGCACTCAATGCGATCGGGTCCAACATTGGTAAGGTTGTTCGGCACAAGTTGCTATTTGACGAAGCCGAGTCCTTACTGTCCGCTCGTCTCGCGGCGTTTCTGCTTGAACCGAAGGATCCGCTTCGTCTCGAAGGCGATGTGGCGACCTGCATGGAGATGATAGCAGCCGCGCGCCGAGCCACTGGGCAGGCGCGCGCCGAAGCAGCAAAACTGCTCGTGCAAGCAATCAAGATCCGAAACGGCAAAGCGCTCAACATCAAAGTTGCTAAATCGTTACGAGACCTGATCACCAAACTGAGCCTGTCTGGGCTCGCTGGCGACCCGGCCAAGGATTGGCTGACGATTAAGCAGCTGCTCCGTGCCTCGGGTCAAGATGAACTCGTTCGCGTCGCAAATCAACTTGACTACCTCGTCGCGTTTCGTAGAGGGCATCGCATATCGGCAGGTCTGGCCGCAGAGTGGCTGCGCGATAGTGCGTACACCAACGCCCGCGTAGCGTTGGATCAGGCCCTAGCCCAAGAACAGATCTTGGACGGAGTGGATGCACCGGCCGGTTTGCAGGTGATGAACTTTCACAAGGCCAAGGGAAAGCAGTTCGACGGTGTAATCATCGTTCGAGAAGCGCGTAGGACGAAGACTGGTGCTGAATCATCCTTCGTATGGCGAGGCGACGAGCCACCATATCCAAAGAGCCGACGAGTGCTTCGTGTGGGAATCACGCGGGCTCGTGCACATACGCTACTGTTGGATCCGCTATGGCCACACTGTCCCTTGTTGAAAGGCCACAAGCTATGACCAGAACGACGATGACGGTAACTGACGGTAAGGACAGGCCGGTTTCCGAGAGGCTGCTGCTGCTGCTGTAAGGACAGGCCGATTTCCACCCGGCCGACGAAATCCGGCACTACATCGCCGCCGCACGTCTGCCGATCAGGACGACGGACGACGGACGACGGACGACGGACGGAAAGGACAGGCCGGTTTCCACTCGGCCGATCGAAATCCGGCAATACCTCGACGCCGCAAGCCTGCCGATCAGCGCGATTCCGAGCGACGACGACGGTAAGGACAACCCAAGACCAACGCACCCAGGCGCCGCAGCGCCCAAAAGCACCCCAGCAAGCCGCTCAACCGCAGACCAACGCCCGCGCGAAGCCAATGCCACGCAGAAACTGCTGCTGCATGGCCGCCGCTTTCTTCTGGATATCGTCGACGGTCCCGACGACTCGCCAGAATCCAGACCCGACGCCCTTGACCTTGCGGGTCCAGTGATCTGGACTCAGGCCCAGCTTCTGCAGTGCCCGAGGTTCGTCGGCGGCAATCGCACCGCGCTTGTCCTTCCAAAACTGCCGCCCGGTGTCTTCGATCATTTCGATGTACTCGCCGGTGGTCACTGGCGGCATGGTGGTTGACGCAAGGCCCCAGATTGGCCGGGGGCTTTCACCGGCCAGATCGGGATTTCCGGCCACCGCCTTGCAGCGCAGTCGAATCGACGTGTTCCGAGTCTGTGAGTCCGCGCCAGCGCGAACTCGGACCCCAGCCCTCGCGCTTCCGGCCCTCGCTGTGCCTACGGCACATCGCTCGGTCGTATTTGCTTTCGCCGGCATGCCGGCGATCACGCTCTGCCGAGCGTGACCAGCAAATGACCCTGCGGCACATCGCTCGGGCGTGTTTGCCTCGCGCGGCCTTGCCGCGCGTGCCGTGCTGCGCACGTCATCGGCAAACGACCCCAGTCGTGCGCGGGTCAACTGCATTCGCATGGGATCGGCCAACATCCGTGCGCGTCGCTCGGCGTTGGCTCTCTCACACTTGGAACGGTAGATCCGCTGCTAGCGGTCGATGACGTCGTCATCCGACCATGCGCGAACGGCGTCGGGTCGAACAGCCAGCGCAAGGTGAAAGTGCCCAGCCCTCGCTGTGCCTTCGGCACATCGCTCGGTCGTATTTGCTTTCGCCAGCATGCTGGCGATCACGCTCTTCGAGCGTGACCAGCAAATGACCCATCCAGGCAAAGGCGTACACGCCGACCGCGAAGACGTCCGCCAGTTCACGGACACGGGCTTCGATCAGGCCGCAGCGGTGGTCGAAGCTGCGGTTGCTGAAGCGATCCTTCCCGAACAGCCACGACGTGCACGAACACGGCGTGGCCGGGCGGGATCAGGTTGGCGCAGGCTTGGGTCATCGGGGCAGTGTGGCGGTCGCGATGGGAGCCTCACAGCGGCGTTCGGCGCCAGCTCGCGTCAGACCGAAGCCTTGGATGATGTGCGACGGGTCGCACAGCGCTCGCGGCTAGTCCTCCCGCCCTGTCCTCGGCCTGCCTGGGCTTGTCCCCACTCTTAGAAGCCGCTGCTCAACCCCAGTAATAGATAGGGAAATGGTAGTTGTCGCGGTCGCCGCTCGGGTCCTCGCTGCAGCCGAAAATGCGGATCATCGTGGGGCTGACAATCTGGAGCCCAACGCCGTAGCGCCACTGCGAGCCATCGAACTGAAACTGCTCGACCTCGGCGAGCGCGCCGAAGAATGGGTCCAGAGTCACGAGGCTGAAGAGGACGGCCTTCTCGTCCTCGCGAAAGCCGATGAGCTGGATCTCGTCCACCCCTTCCACGCTGGTCTGGGTGATCAGGCCGAAGCTCTGATACTGCTCGCGGCCGCTGATCTCGCTGGTTTCGCCGATGCGCACCCAGTTGTCGGTGCTGATGCGGTCCGCGGGCGCGCGGTAGATGTTGAAAGACTTCGGATCGTACCGGTAGACCAGAAGGAGCGCCTGCTCCTCGCCGGCCGGGTCGGTATAGCTGGTGATCGCCGCCGCGGAGGCCTTCTGGCCGGCGGGCAGATCGAACTGATACAGGTAGCGGGTCCCCTCGAAGAACGCGACCGTGGCGCCGCCGTCGTTCTCGAGCGGCAGGACGAGCACGTCGCCGAGCCGCTGGATGCCGCCGCCATGGTCGAAGTAGGATGTGGTCCAGACGCCTTCAACCACGGCCGTATTGATCGAGCCCTCGCGGAAGCTCGCGAACCACGCCTTGTCCGCGCTCGCGCTGATGTCGCCGGTAATGTGCTGCTCGCCGTTGACCGGGGCGATCCCCTGGAAGTGGTTCTTGACACCGCGCCAGTCGGGCACCGTTCGCGTCCCGGTGACCTGACAGACTTGGGGATCGCGCTTGTTCATGGCGCGCAACAGGGATTGGACGGTCTTGGCTTGGCCGTCGATCTTCGGGTTCCTCGTGTGCATAACTCTCCCAACGGTTCGGGGTGGATGGCCGCGCACTGTATCCCACCTGGAAGGGATGGCGACGATAAGGAGCCGTCGGTTACGACAGGCCAGTTTCCTCCCACCCGACACGATCTGGCACGACCCGCCGATCAGCGCGATGCGGAGCGGGAATTCCCCTCCGCTCGCGCGGCCTGTCCTCAGTTTGTCCTCGGTCTGCCACCCTTCCGCACTCGCGGCTTGTCCTCGGTCCCCTCCGTCGTCGTTCTGCCGCCCTTCCGCATGGGATACGGGAACCACGGCGAAACACAGCCAGTCCGGCCATTGCGGCGGTTCCGGCTATCGCACAGACTGCCGGAAGAGCGCGTTTGAACTTCCTATGCCCACACCACAGTGAGTAGTCACCATGCACATCCACGTCAACCCGCTCAAACCCTTGGCTGCCTTATCCCTTTTCTTGCTGTTGGCAGCCGCGCCCCTGCAACAGGCCCAAGGTAGAGCTGGCCTGGGCCAGGCGAAACTTTCAGGCGCGAATTCCCAAGGTGGGACGTTGCGCGACGCGCCTGATGAAGAAGGGCAACCTGCTGAAGACGCGCCGCAGAACCAAGACGACGCCAGCGGCGACCCGACAGCCGAAGCGCCCGTCGAGGCCGAGCCCGAAGCAGCAAGCGATGAAGCCAGCGAACCCGCCGAAGAAAGCGGGGATTCTGCAGACGACAGCGAAGATTCGGCCGAGGAAAGCGGGGATTCTGATGAAGAAGATTCGGACGAAGACGAAAGCGAAGATTCAGGTGACGAAGACGAATAGCGTGTTTTTTGACGGCGTGATTGTTGAGCCGTAGGCCTGCGGGTGATGGCGATGGTGTATGGGACAGGCGCAAGGCAACAGCAAGGCGCAACGCAATGACAATATGCACAACGCCGGACGACGGACGCCAAGAACAGGCCGGTTCCCCCTCGGCCGGCGAGATCTGGCACAACCTGCCGATCTGCGCAATTCCGAGCCGGACGGCCCCTCTATTCGTCTACCCTCAACACCCGCAACGCCGTTCCGCCCGCTGGATCGAGGCCAAGCTCAAACCGATACGTCCCCGCCGCCTCGATCTTGAGCAGGATGTTGGCGCCCTGCGGGGTCAGCGGCATGGCGCTTCCATCGACCGCGATCGGCAGCAGGCCGTCGGCGCCCAGGTTGACCGCGCCCCAATCCTCTGAGCCCAGCTTGAACTGGTAGTCACCCGCGGCCAGCGTTGCCGTGGCGGTCCAGCGGCTATCGCCTGCGGGGGCAAAGGCGTTGGTCGTGCCCCAGTCGTTCATCGAGCCGCGGAGCAGGATCGGCGGGACCGCGGCGGCAGCGGCAGGGGCGGGCATGCGCAGCAGCGTCATCGTTGGGGCGCCCGCGAGGACGCGGATGCCGGTGATGGTGCCGTCGGCGGCGCTCTCGAACTCGCCTTCGATGCCCGAGGTGGTCGACTGGAAGCGGGTCGGCGACAGCATCACCAGCCGTTCGGGCAAGGGTCCGCCGGTGCGCGCGAACAGCTTGCCGTCCGAGGTGCTGACGTAGGCCGCGACCGGCCCCGCCGCGTAGTAGCCGGCGTAGCCTTCGAGTGTTTCGCGGGGGACAGCGACGTCACGCAGCGGGCGGGTCGCTATCGCCGTCCAGCCATAGTCAGTGGCCACCGCGCGCATGATCTCGTCGGCCAGTGCGCCGCCCGAATCACTGTTGGTCATGACGATGACGCCGTTGCCGCTGGCCGTGAACATCGTCGCCCAGTTGCGGAAACCGGCGTTGGCGCCGCCGTGGTGAAAGGCCTGATTGGCACCGGTACCGCGCACGCCAAAGCCGACCGCCCAGTCGCCCAGACCCGCGGTGGTCATCGCCTGCGCCGACGCGCGGCTGAGCAGGCCCGGCGGGTCGCCCGCCGCCGAACGCTGCACGTCGATCATCAAGCGCGCGAGATCGGTCGGCGTGGTCCACAGGCCGGCCGCGCCTTGCTGCGGGTAGACGCTATACCCGCCGGGGACGACCTCGCCGTTGGCATGCCCAGATGCGGCGTTGGCGAGCGTCGCCTTCGTCGGCGGCTGGGTGAAGCTGCTGCGGGTCATTTGCAGCGGCCGCAGCACCAGCTGCTGCGCGGTTCGTTCCAGCGGCTCGCCGGTGATGTCTTCCACCACGCGTTGGGCGAGCACATAACCGCCGCCTGAGTATTGCCATTGGGTGTCCGGCGCATGCGCCCGCACCACGCCCTCGGAATGACTCGCGCCGTCGGCCATCGCCGCGAACGACCGGGGAATCGGCTCGCCGTTCAAGGTGTCGATCAGCGTCGGAAGGGCCTCATCCCGCGCATATCCCGGAAAACCGTGGATGGTGAGCCCGGCGGTATGGCTCAGCAATTGCCGGAGGCTGATCGGTGCGTCAGAGATCGCGGGCGCCGCGGGCAGCGTCCAGCTTTTCAGCAGGGTCGCGATATCGGCGTCGATATCCAGCGTCCCGGCCTCGGCGAGCTTCATCACAGCCATTGCAAACACAGGTTTGCTGATCGAGGCCGCTTGAAAGGCGGTCTCGGGCGTGACCGGCGCACAGGTCGACACATCGCGAACGCCCCAGCCCCGCGCCCAGTCGAGCTTGCCGCCCGCGATGACCGCCACGGTCACGCCCGGCACCTGCCACGCCGCCATCCGCTCCGCCAACGTGCGGGGCTTGCTGTCCTCGTCGGCGACCGCGGGCAGCATCGTCGTTTCCAGATAGCGCGTGTGCGCGTTGACGGGACCGCCTGCGGCCGCATCGGGGGTGGGGCAATCGGCTGCGCGTGCATGGCTGGCGACGGACAGCACCGCGGCAAGGCCCAGGACTAGCGCCCGCGGTGCGACAACACCTATTTGTCTCGTCATGGGGAATCTGACTCCGCTGAGATCGGCGACAGCTTGCTAGCCCGCCAGGCACTGCACAAGCCCGTCGCGCCGTTGCGGATGGCGCGGTGCCCAGCCGAGCAGTCGTTTGGCTTGGCTGTTCTCGACGCGGCGGTTTTCGGCGTGGAAATCGCGCGCCATTGGCGACGCGCGTACGGGAGACACGCGCCGGTTTGCCGCTGGCCGACTCATTCCGGCGTCACATCGAAACCGGACGGAACCGACCTTGTGTGACTGGCCTTACTGCCTTCGGGTCGCCACCACGGCCAAACCGGTCCCCAACATCAGGCCCAGCATGGCCCACAGACCGACCGCGCTCAGCGCGTTTACCGCTGCAGGCGAAAAACCCACCAGATTGAAAGCGAACGGAGCGCCGATTGCTGGCGTGCAGGTCAGTGTCGCGGCAGCGCTACCGGTTGGTGCGGAATGGAGGGAAATGCTCACCGACGCCGTGCCGTTGGCCGGAATGTTCAGCGGCACCGGATTCACGACGAACGCCCCCGTCGGTGCCACTGCACAGGTCAATGCCACCGCGGCTGCCGAGGCATTGGCGAACGCAATCGTCTGCGAGGCGGTTCCGCTCAGAGTGATCGTCGACCCCGGCTGCGGATTACCGCCGCCAGTCACCACCGTGACCGGATTAACCACGGCAATCCCGGTCAGATTCCAGACTCGGGTGGTCATCGCGCCGTTCTGGCGGGCTTCCGTGCACGAGACGGTGGCGGTCTTCGGACCCGCCGGCGCCGCAGGCGTGAAGCGCAGGCCCAGATTCTGCGGGGTCGTCGCACCAGCCGGAAACGTCAACGTGGCCGTGCTGAGCAAGGCAAACTCGGCCGCATTCGAGCCGGTGATCGAGCAGGAACCCAGCGTGGTCGTGCCGCCACTCACACCACCGGATGGAGTGACCACGATGTTCTGGACCGGGCTCGGGTTCGTCCCCACCGTCACACTGCCGAAGGCAACCGGGCCGGGGGGTGCCGGGGCGTAAGCCAGCGACGGGCCGTCCACAAACGCCTGCGGACAGGTCAGGTTCCAGGTGCGGGTCACGGCGGAATTGGCGCCTTGCTGCTCGGCGCAGCTCAGCGTACCCGTCTGCACCGTGCCACCGCGGATGCAGGACAGTTGAATCAACTGCGACACGGCCGTGTTGCCAATGAAACTGAAGTTGATCGGTGCGTTGTTGATCGTGAAGCCCGTCGAAGCCGTGCAAGTATTCAGCGTCGTGGTGGCAGCGGCACCGGTGCCGGCACCGCCAGTCGGCGTCGCCTGGATCGTCGCGCTCGCTGCGCCGGGCGCACCGCCGGGGAATTGGACGCCCGCAGTGGTCGTCGGGGTATAGGTCAGGGTTGGAGCCACCGCGCCGCGGACAAAAAAGACTTCCGCAGTTTAGGGTAGGGGTGCCTTAGGATTTCCCTGTTCCGGCAGCGTTGTATCTGTGGCTGCACCCACGGACACAGCGCTCGCGACGGCGAGCGCGGATCCCACTGCAAACACAAGGCGCTTGAGCATGATATCCCCCATTATCTCTTGCTGATTCGGCGTTATGGTCATCGGCGTGGCAAACAGCGTACTGCTGCCGTCTGAGCCGATATGCCGCCGGAGGTTATCACGACGCAACTGCCGCGTTCGGATCGTGTCCGGTGATGCCGTAGTCGTGTACGTCACGGCTGGTCGTGTCTGACGCACAGAGGGTGCTTGGGCATGACTGCGTCCGCCACTTCGGCCGCCTGTGCCTGGCCGGTGATGGACAGCGCCGCGGCAAGGCCCAGGACCAAGACCCGCGGCCGGGGCGCACCAACACCTTCGCGTGTCGTCATGGGAAATCTGACTCCGCTGCGATCGGGCAGCAGCGTGCCCCCGCCAGGCACTGCACAAGCCCGTCGCGCCAGTGCAGATAGCGCCCGCCGCGACGCCGGAATCACGCGCGAGGGCGTCCGATCCGAGCCCACACCGGCGCTGGCGCGGTCGCCTCGCACTCGCTAGTCTGCGCTGAAGGCGCGCTTGAGTTTCCTATACTCGACCCGTGCAGAGTTCCCGCATCAGGCCTCCCAAAAAGAAGCCCTGCGACGAGCGCTTGATTGATCAAGGGTCCATCACCGGCCCAAGGCCGCCAAGTCACCGCCCGGTGGAATCCCAAGCGCGGAATTCTTGAACACCACTGGGCAAACCAGCAGCAATGCGGAGTCTCGTTGATGCGCGGACTCTGCCGTTCGCTGGCCGTCGGGGCGGATCGGTTCGACTGCCAACTGGCCATGATCAATCATCAAGGAAATGTGGAGGAATTGAGATGAAGAAGACTGTCGGTTTGCTGTTCTGTGCCCTGCTGGTTGTGGGATGTGATCAGACTACGACCGGGAACCCGGCGAGTGCTGCAGCCGTGAGCCCTGTCGCGGAGCAGCAGAAGGTGGAGGTGGTCGCCGAGCCGAACCGGCCGCTGGCAGAGCCGCTGTTCGGGGATGTGGGACTGGGGTTCGAACACAATGTCCTGATGGATAACGAGCAACAGATCGCAGAAGTCAAGCAGCGGACATTGATGCTGGAATCGGTGGGGATGCCACTGCCCGATGCGCTTGCAAAGTTGGAAAGCGACCTCGTCTCGGCGGGTTTTACGCTGCGCGACTCCCAGGACGTGCAGGGCAGCCTGATCCGGAACTATCACCGCAACGGCGACTTGTCGCAGACGGGCGGGCAGGTCATCAACATCAACGCCGGGGCTTACGAGCAGGACCAGAGTGGACGCACAGGCACTATGAGTCTCACGCTCAAGCACAACGCTGGCCAGTAAGGGCCAGGCTTAGTAGCGATAAGGGCGGGCCGGTTTCCACCTTTCCGTCGAAATCCGGCGCTACCTCGACGCCGCTAGTGTGGTGTCCCCGAAGTCATTGGAAGCATTTCCGATGGAATTGGTCCCGAGGCGAGGCGCGAGGAGGACGCTGTAGCAGCGCTACAGCGACGACAAGCAACGAAGCATTCAGGACCAGAGACGCGGAAAGGGTTCAAGGGTTTTCTGGGACACCACACTAGTGTGGTGTCCCAAAAGTAATTGGAAGTATTTCCGATGGATCTGGTCCCGAGGCGAGGCGCGAGGAGGAAGCTGTAGCAGCGCTACAGCGACGACGAGCAACGAAGCATTCGGGACCAGAGACGCGGAAATGATTCAAGGAATTTCTGGGACACCACACTAGGCTACTTCGCGTCGGCGCGCACCGCGTGACTCACCCAATTCACGGCGGTGGCGAACCTGCGTCCCATATTGTTGTGGCCAAGCCCCGAAAACAGCACGTAGGCGAGTGGTTTCCCCTGCAGGCGCGGGGCCTGAAAAAGCGCGCCGCCAGGCTCTACTGCGTGGCGATGGGTGCAATCCACCCCGCTTGGCTGATGGCGGCGTCTCCAAGGGGCATCGCGGCCTGTCCTCGTCCGCCTTGCGTCGCTGCGCCTGCCCCAACGCGCACGCGGCGTTACTGCGCCGCAGCGCGGGCCGCCGCCAGGGCCGGCACCAGCCGGTCGCGCCACACGGTGTAACCCGCCTCGCTGGGGTGCAGTCCGTCGACGAACAGCCGGGCCCGCTGGCGGCCCTGCTTGTCGACGAAGGCCGGATACAGGTCCAGCCAGATGGTGAAGCCGGCGAACTCGTCGCTGCGCGCCAGCGCGGCCAGCCGTGCATTCACCGGCTTGACGACGGCGGCGTCCCGGGCCGGCTCGGCGGTGGGCAGGATGGACTGCAGCAGCAATCGCGCACCGGGCTTGCGCGCGTGCAGGGCGCGCATCACCGCCACCACGCCGGCGTACACACTGTCGGCCACCGGCATCTCGGGCGCATAGGAGTTGTTGATGCCGACCATCAGCACGAAGAACTCCGGCGCCAGCGCCGGGTTGTCCAGCTGCCCGAGTCCGCCCTGCGCCTTGGGCAGGATGCGGTGCAGCAGGTGCTCGGTGCGGTCACCCGAGATACCGATGTTCAGCGCGTGGTTCTGCGGCACGGCGCCGCCGAACGACGCATCCCACACGGCCCGGCCGTGCAGGCGGCCGGGAATCCAGGGGTCGTCGCCCAGCAGCCAGAAGTCGGTGATCGAGTCGCCGACGAACACCAGCTTCACGGCGCGCAGGCTGGCGGCGTCTGCCACCTGCGCGTCGATGGTGGCCTGGCGCTGCTGCCAGTACTCAACCCGGGCGGCCGGCCGGGTGGAGGCGAAGTCAGCCGCGGCAGCGCTGGTAGTGCCAAGCAGGGCGCCGGCCGCGGACAAGGCAACGCACAGGGTGGCCAGCAGGCCGATGATGGCTGTAGTGCGCACGGGCGGTCTCCGTCGGGGCGCGGCGCGGCTGGCGCCAGACACAAGCCCGCACCGTAGCACCGCGGCCGCCGCGCCGGCACGCGGCCCCCAAGGCTCGATGGCAACGCGCGAGCGATATACGCCCTCCGCCGTTCGGACAGACTTTCACCAACCGAGCGGTGCAAAATGACTACTGGCAAGCGCCGCGTTGCAGGCCACTGGCATTGCCTTTGCAGTTGCCGCTGGCGCACATTGCATCTGACCAGCAGACAGTGCCTTTGCTCATGCCATAGCAGTATTCATAACCGGCGTAGAGACCTTCTTTACCGGAAGCGCAACAAATCGATTGGTTGCCGTCGGCAGCGGATTCCCGTGCGCAGGTGTTGTTCATGCATTCACCATCAGCGGCACAAGCCGCTCCGATCGGTTTGCCTTCCTCGTAAGCGCGGACTTCCTTCGCAGTCGCATTCCAAACCGTGCCGTCCAGTTCCAACTTGCCTGGCGCGCCCAGATAAATCGTCGTTTTGGGTTCAGGCAAAGCAAGTCCGACTGCAGTGACAGTACCGCCAACGGCCGGCCCAATGGCGGCAATAGCGATACACCCGGCACCTACGGTGCCAGCACAGACGACCGCGCCGCCGACCCCGCTGGCCACACCAACGACCGTGCCTGCGGCAATAATGATCGCTTCGTTGACAAACTTCGCTCCGATTACACTGACCTGAGCAAACATCTTGACATTGCCCTCGAAGCAACTGGTCTCCAGGACCGCAATGTTTTCCTTCTTGGCTTCGGTTGCGCCATCGCGCAGCGTGAGCGTCTTGTTGGTTGGATCCAGGACCACGTCGGTCGGAAGATACCAGCGCACGGTTGCGGCATAGCCGATACCGAACTTGGCCTTCACACATTGCCGACCGGGGTTGGTCAGCAGCGTTTTACCTGCGGCTGAATCGGGAGCCACACCAATCGTGGCGACAGTGCCTCCTGCTGATGTGGCGGTGGCTGCTGCGCTGCCCTTGATGCGCCATTGTGCACTCAACCAACCCGGTTGTATTTCCGTGGCGCTCAGGGCTCCGGATTCAGTATTCAAGTAGGTGCCTTTCCAGCGGTTCTTGAAGCGCACAATGCCCTCGGCTACCGGCTCCTGCTGCCATTGGGCACTCCACCAACCGGATTCGATTGGCCCTGCTTCCAGTGGGCCGTTTTGATTGTGCAAGTAAGTTCCCTTCCAGCGATTTTTTAAACGCACGTGAATGCCGTCGCCGGCAGGTTCAAGAGTCCAGTCGGCGCTCAACCAACCAGGTTGAGCAGGCGAGCTTTCCGGAGTGCCAGCTTCCAGGTTGAGCTGCTGGTCGGTTTTCCATACGTTTTCCAGGCGAACAAAATCGGTTTGTGCAAAGCCCAGCGAGGAAAGCATCGCCGCCAGCACAAATGTGATGAAGTGCAGAAGTGATTTTTGCATTGTTTTGCCCTCAGGTTTCTCGGTTTGGGAGATTCGTCGCGATTGCAGAACACTTCAGTCAGTCGCGATACAAATGCTACAACGTCGTTCTTTTTAATGCCTTGCTTTGGTTGGACGATCGGGCAGGGGGAGCGCCTATTCGAATCGTTGTTCGTGGGGGTTTGATGTTCTCCAATGCTGAAGTTTTGCAAGGTTCCACTGCATGCGATTTCTGCGCGTCCAAGGTGCCACAGATTTTTCTGCCATTCAGTTTTTGTTCATAAATAAAGAGCCGGCGTGTTGCAGCGCGATGCCGCGGCGCCTGCGGCACGGCATATCTGCTTTCGCCGGCATCCCGGCAATAATGCTCTTTAAACCGCGACCAGCAAACGATCTTGCGGCACATTGCACAGCGGTGTTTGCCTCGCGCGGAGGTGCCGCGCGCGCCGTGCTGCGCAGGTCACCGGAAAACGATCCTCACACAGGTCGCTGGATTCGCGGCCTGTCCCAAGCGCTGGATTGCGGACCGTCTCGATCTCGCGCTCCCTACGCCGCCGCGCCAAGCTGCGGCGTATCCTGACCCGACCCCACGGAGTACCGAATGCCTCGTCCTGCGTACGACCTCGTCCTGCACGGCGCCACCTCCTTCGTCGGCCGCATCGTTGCCGAGCACCTGATCGAACGCCACGGCGTCGGTGGCGAGCTGCGCTGGGCGATCAGTGGGCGCTCGCCCGAGCGCCTGCAGGCGCTGCGAGTCCAACTCGGCCCTAGCGCTGCGAAACTGCCGGTGATCGTCTCCGACGCGGCCGATCCGGCGGCGCTGCAGGCGCTGTGTGCGCGTACCCGGGTGGTGGCGTCCACCGTCGGCCCGTATGCGCTGTTCGGTGATCCGCTAGTGGCCGCTTGCGTGGCGTCCGGCACTGACTACTGCGACCTCACTGGGGAAGTGCAGTGGGTGCGGCGCATGATTGCTCGTCATCAGAGCGCGGCGGAGCAGAGCGGCGCGCGCATCGTGAACTGCTGCGGGTTCGACTCCCTGCCGTCCGACCTCGGCGTGCACGTCCTGCAGCGCGAGGCAAAAGCCCGTTTCGGTGCGCCGTTCGAGCGCGTGCGGGCACGGGTCTGGAAATTGCGCGGCGGCTTTTCCGGCGGCACCATCGCCAGCCTGCTCAACGTGGTCGACGAGGCGCGCCGGGATCCCGAGCTGCGCCGTGCGCTGACCGATCCCTACGCACTCTGCCTACCGTCGCAAGCGAAGCGCCCGAAGCAACCCGAGGTGCGTCTGCCGGAGCACGACCCCGCGGCGGGTTGGGTCGCGCCGTTCGTGATGGCCGGGATCAACACCCGCGTCGTGCACCGCTCGAATGCGCTGGGCGGTATGGCGTACGGGCGCGACTTCCGTTACGACGAAGCCGTGTCGTGCGGACCCGGTGTGCTCGGCCGCGCGCGGGCGACGGCGATGGCCGGCGCGCTGGGGGCGGGGCTCGTGGCGGGTGCGCTACCGCCGCTGCGCGCCGTCCTGCAGCGCTTCGTCCTGCCCGCACCGGGCGAGGGCCCGAGCCCGGAACAGCAGCGCCTTGGACACTGGGAACTGCGCTTCTTCGGGGAAGGCGCCGGCGATGCACGCCTGGCCTTGAAGGTCAGCGGCGATCGCGACCCCGGTTATGGCTCGACCGGGAAGATGTTCGGCGAAGCGGCTATCGCGCTGGCGCGAGATCGCGGTCGCGGCCGCCGTGCGGGCGGATTCTGGACGCCCGCCACGGCTCTGGGCGACCGCCTGGTCGAGCGACTGGTGGCGAACGCCGGCGTGCGCTTCGAATTCCTCGACGGTTGACCGCGCCGACTGGTGCTCGGCAACAGCGAAGAAGCCGATCGGTAATCTCGGTGGCCTGCTCGCGCATGATCGGTGCCCTCATCGTCGCTGTTCAATTCTGAAAATCGACGAATATCGACAGGCTTGGCACGTTCGCGCGGTCGACGATCCATCTACGAAAGGTCCAACATGGAGAGAATGATGAAATCGATGTTCTGGCTCATTCTGATTGCCGCACTCCCGCTGGGCGCCAAAGAGCCGGCGTGGTTGGCCGAGGCGCGTATGCGCGAGGCCGAGGAAATGAAGTTGATCAGCCTCCAGAGCGACGACCGCAAGTTTCATGCGACGGTCGCTGCCAAGCTGCGAACGACCAAGATCGAAGCAGTGGAGGGCAGCTACACGCTGACCTTCGACATTGGTGGACCCAGCGCGCTCGATTGCGAGTTGTACCTCGACGACATTGATGCCGCGACCCATCTTCGCGCCGTTCCGCCGCATATCTTTTCCTACATCGAGCAGTCGCAGGGCAAAATCGAGCGGACGGTCCTGGAGTCGATTGATGCGGGGGTGCTCGGTGAGTGGCCTTTCCTGGCCGCAAGCTGGTTCTACCGGGTGAATGATGGGAATCAGATCCGTTTGGCTGCGCTCCAGCAGGTGGTTGCGGAAAGGAACGACGTCAGCATCTCCTGCCAGTTTCTCGCGATCGGCTATTCGAAAACCATCCGTCGGGTAATGACGTCACTGCTTGACGGTCTAGAATTGGCTGAACCGCGGCCGCAGCCCTATTACACCGAGACTGGCGTCGTGGAAGTGGATGGAAAGCCGGTTGGCTTGGCCAAGACCGAGATGATGCGCGACAGTGACGGGGATACTCGGATCAACAGCGAGCTGGCGATGCTGGCCGTCCTGCCCGACGGAAACCTGAATAGTCAAGACGTGATGAATATCCAGTGGGTTGGGCCTGATGCCGACCTGATCAATGCGGTGCACGTGCAGATCGGAAATGGCGCCGTGAATTCCGAGCTGTACTTGAAAATGCAGGATGGGGTCTGGAAGGTCAGTGGCACGGCCAAAGGCGAGGATATTGCAGCGGAGATCTCAGGCGATCAGAAGCCCGAGACCATCCTCGGTCAGGCCCATGCCCTGCGCCAGCTTCTATCCGGCAAGGATGCCGTCGGCGGTCAACGCGAATCGCTTCGCTGGTCGCCCTCGGAGAATCCGTTGATCTTCTTGAAGAAGACGACCACGGTGTCCGAGGAATTGGGCGACGGACAATTCGCCGTTCGTGAAGTGATGGCAGAAACCAACGTGAATTTCGTGGTAGACGCGGAGACTGGCAGCGCGGTTTCCGGGGTCTTCCGAGTGGGTGCCGCGGAGATCAACTTGAGGCGGGTTCACCAGAGTGGCGATTTCTGAAGCGTCGGGCCAATGCTCGCCGCGCGCAGAGGCTGCCAGCACCTTCGGCAAGCCAGTGAGCGGTGACGGGGGCTGGCGTTCCCGACTCCGAGTCCGAGATCGCGATCGCGGTCGCGGCCGCCGTGCGGGCGGATTCTGGACGCCCGCCACGGCTCTGGGCGACCGCCTGGTCGAGCGACTGGTGGCGAACGCCGGCGTGCGCTTCGAGTTCCTCGACGGTTGATGGCGACACTGCGCCGGTAGGCGTGTCGTGGTCTCGGCGCGGTTTCTTTCGAGGTGACCGATCCCGGTGGGGGTCTCGACTCGGCGACTGCGCGAGGGGGCTTTCAGCTTCCCTCGAAACCGTTGGCGAAGATCGCGTCGACAAATCGCAGCAGGCTGACGATGTTGCTGGCGGGACGGCCCACGGCCAGTCGCTGACGCTGCGGGTCGTAGCTGACGGCCTGGGCCGAGGCCATGCGCACGCCGCCCAGCGCCACCGTGCCGATGACGCTGTGCGAGGGCGCCACCGATCCCGGCAGTGGCAAGGCTGCGTTGATCAAGGTCACTGCGCCGGCGTCGGCGATGCTGTCGTTGTCGTAGAGCCCGCTCAGGATCGCGGCGCGGCCGTCTGCGAATGCAATCAGGCCGTGCTGGCCGAGCATGTCGCCACTCGAAGTCCCGGTCATGGCCTGGGCCGCCTGCAGGACGCCCGTGAGGCCGGCGGTTCCGGAGACCAGATTCACCGCACCCACCGCAGTCGTGGCACCTCGGTTCCAGCCCGGACTGGCGATCAGGTAGCTGCCGTTGCTCAGGGCCAGCAGGCTGCGACCCACGCCGTCGTTGGCGGTGCCGCCAATCAGGGAATTGGCCGCCGAGACGGCACCGGTGCTGCCACCCGTACCCAGTCCCAGCGTCGCCGCACCGACGTCGACGGTGCTGCCGTTATCCCAGCTGGGACTGGCGCTGACATAGTTGCCGCCCGTCAGCACGATCAGTCGGCTGCCGACCGCGTCATCGAGCTTGCTGCCAATCAGGGAGTTGGCCCCGGTCAGGGGCCCGGCACTGCCGCCCAGACCGTTGCCCCAGGTGACCGCACCGGCGTTGGCCTGGGCGCCGTTGTCCCAGGACGGACTGGCGAGCACGTAGTGGCCGTTGGGCAATGCCAGCGCGATGGCGCCGACCGCATCATTGAGCGTGGTCCCGACCAGCGAATTGGTACCTGTCACCACGCCTGCGGCCGCGGCTACGCCACTGCGCCAGGTCGCAGCGCCAGCGCTGATCCCGCCATTGCGCCATTGCGGGCTCTGCACGACGTAGTGGCCATTGCTCAAGGCCAGCACGCCGGCGCTGCCGACCCGGTCGTTCTGCGAATTGCCAACCAGCGAATTGGCCGCGGAAACCACGCCGGTCGTGGTCGCAGTCCCATTGCACCAGGTTGCCGCCCCCGCTTTCGACAAGCCTAGTGCGACGTTCTCCCAGCCGGGGCTGGTGACGACATAGTGACCGTTGGTCAAGGCCGTGACGGAACTGCCGACCAGATCGTCCGCGGTCGCGCCGATCAGTGAATTGGCCGCCGTCACCGTGCCGATCAGACCGGTGTTGCCATTGGCCCAGGTCACAGCGCCGGCATCGACGGCGGAGCCGTTGTCCCAGACCGGGGACGCCACCACGTAGTGGCCGTTGCGCAAGGGCCAGACGGTCCCGATGTTGTCATCCCGCTGCGACCCGACCAGCGAGTTGGCGGTGCCCACCGTGCCGCGGAGGCCGATGGCGCCATCGGCCCAGCTGACCGCGCCGGCATTCAATTCCCCGCCGTTGTTCCACAGCGGCGTGGACACGACATAGTTGCTGGTGCCGACCACACTGACACCGCCACCGCCGACCTCGGCATCCATGTGGCCGCCGACCAGGGAATTGTCGCTGCTGATCGGACCGCTGATCCCGGTCGTGCCGTCGCCCCAGGTAACGGCGCCGGCATCCTGGATCGTCCCGTTGTCCCAGCGCACCGCACGAACGACATAGTTCCCATTGGGCAACACCGTGATCTGTGCCGCGCCATTGCCCACGGCGTCTGCCGCGGTGCTGCCGACCAGTGAATTCGCTGCTGAAACCAGACCGCTGACGCCGCTGTCGGCGTCCGCCCAGGTGACCGCACCGGCATTGGCGGCACCGCCGTTATGCCAGTTCGGACTCAGGATCAGGTAATTGCCATTGGCCAGCACCACGATGCCGCCGCTGCCGACCCGGTCATTGGCGGCAATCCCGGTGATGGTGCTGATCGGCGGGCCGCCGGTGGGACCATACAGATAAACCGCGCCGATCCCGGAAACCGGTCCGTCCGGATCCACGACCACGATATTGCCATTCGGCAAAACGGTCACTATGGACCCAAAACTGACGCTGCCCGCGGGCCCCTGGATATCGAGCTGATCTGCAACGGCGAGCGTGCCAGTCATCATCAAGATGGCCAGCACCGGCCCCTGCATCAGTTTCGCACTTCGCGACAAATTACCCGTACGCATGATTCGCTCCTCGGAGCGGGCCGCTTCGCAAGACCGAAGGGGTCACGCACCCGGCGCAGACCATATCGGGGTCCGCTTAAGGCAGAATTATCTGTGGCGCACGCCGGTCGAACCTCGCAGCCGTCCCCGTACCGAAGCGGTACCTGCCACGCCTCACAACGCCCCGCCTGATGCCGTGTGCGCATCGGCCGCACACCGACCAACACCACCACACGCCCGACACGCCCGACACGCCCGAAGCCGGACTTCATCGAGTTGCCTTGGCCAATCTTCGGAAGATGGAAGGGACAGGCCGGTTTCCACCCGACCGGCGAAGTCCGGCACTGCCGACCAGAGCGAGTCCGGCCACTGATCGCCGCCCAGAAAAAGCACGTTCGTTCGGCAGTAGCTGCTTCGGCTGCTCCGCGGCAAATCGAGCTCGGACTCCCGTCCTCGTGTTCCTGGCCCTCGAGGTCCCTACGGCAGATTGCTCGGCAAGCTACTTCCGTCCGTCCAGCGCGGGTGTGCGGCCGGCCCGTTGTAGGCGACCCACCCGAGCGGTAACCCGGCGCAACTCCTCCAGCAACGCGTCAAGCAGACGGCTGGACTTGCCGCGGCGCCAGCCGAGCGTCACCCGATAGGGCTCGTCGAGGTCGATCAGTGGCCGCCAGGCAACGCCGGGCTGCCCAACTGCGGCGAGTGGCGCCGGCAGCACGGCCACGCCGAGCTGGGCGGCGACGGCATGCAGCAGCGTCTGCGCGCGGTCGACCGACTGCAGCCGACCGGGCGCGACGCCGGCCGCGGCAAAGCGCTCCAGCAGCCATTCGGCGTAGCGCGGCGACTGCTGCGGATCGACCGCGAGCATCGGCAACTCAGCCAGATGGGCCAGCCGCAAGCGGCGTCGGGCGGTGAGCGGATGTCGGGCGGGCAGGGCGACCACGAGGTTCAGTTCCTGCACCTCGTGCAGATCCAGCTCGGCCGCGGCGGTCGCCGGCAGCGGCCCCATCAGGCCGGCGTCGAGGCGGCCCTCGCGCAGGGCTCGCCACTGCTCTCCGGGCGCCGCGTCGACCAGTGCGACCTCGACCTGCGGGAAGCGCTGCTTCAGCGCGGCCAGCAGTGGCGGCATCAGCCGCATCGACAGCAGCGCCACGCAGCCCAGCCGCAGCGTGCCGCTGGGCTCGGCCTCGGCGGCGCGCAGGGCGCCCAGCAGCTCGGCTTCCAGCGCCAGCAGCTGCTCGGCGCCTGCCTTCAGCCGTTGGCCGGCCGGCGTCAGCGTGCAGGGCGGCGGCTCGCGCTGCACCAGCGTCGCGCCGACGTCGGCCTCCAGCCGCTGGATCCGCCGACTCAGCGCGCTCTGCGTGATCGCCAGCCGCTCGGCCGCCCGGCCGAAGCCGCGCAGCTCGGCCAGCACCAGAAAATCGTGCAGCAGGCTCAGATCCAGCGTCGGGCGATGCGGCGGCGGCATGGGCGGGTTCCGTACGGACATTTCCCCGCGATTGACGCGCCGGCTAAGGTGACTTGGCAACCCTCCGGACCGCGATTCATGCCACGACCGACCCTGTGCTGCGCCGCCCTGCTGGCGCTTCTGTCCGGCCCGCTGCGGGCCGAGTCCGCGCCGATCGACTGGCGCGCCGCCTATCTCGACGACCTGCGCGCCGCCCACGCGGCAATCACGGCGCAGCATCCCGGCACGGTCGATCCGGAGCAGCCGGACTTCCGGACGCGGCTGGAGGAGGGCCTTGCAAAGGGTCTGACGCTGGCCGAGCGGATCGACGACGAAGCCGGCTACTTCTACGGCCTGCGGCGCTTCGGCCATCGGCTGGCCGATCCGCACACCGGCATCCTGCGCGAGCGTGAGGCCTCGGTGCGCTGGCCGGGCTTCCTGCTGGTCGAGCAGGGCGGCCGCTGGGTGGTGCAGCGCGATGCCGGGGACGACGCCGCGCCGGCGGCCGGCGCGGAACTGCTGCACTGCGAGGGCGAGACACCGGCGGCACTGGCGTCGCGTCTCGTCTATCCCTACGCGCTGAATCCGACGCTGGCCGCGCATCGGCGCGAGGCGGCCAGCCGCACGCTGATCGACCGCGGCAATCCGCTGGAGTCGCTGCCGGCCGAGTGCGTGTTCCGCCACGCCGGTGAGCGCCAGCGCGTGACGCTGGACTGGACGCCGATCGAGGCAGCGGCGCTGGAGTCGCGGATCGCCGCGGTGCTGTGGGGCGAGCGCGATCCGGCGATCCGCTGGCGTGCACCGGCCGAAGGCGTGGTGTGGCTGCAGATCCCGACCTTCTATCCGGAATCCGAGGCCGACCACGCCGCGCTCGACGGCCTGATCGCCCGCCTCGCCCGCGAGCGCGACGCCCTCGCCGAGGCCCGGCTGATCGTCTTCGATGTGCGCGGCAACGGCGGTGGCAGCTCGCTGTGGGGCGAACGGCTGATCCGCGCGCTCTGGGGGCCGGCGGCGGAACCGCATCGGCCGACCGAGCCGACCGCGACCGACTGGCGCGCCACGCCGGAGGCGCTGGCCTACTGGCAGGCGCTGCGGCCGCAGCTGGCGCCGCAATTCGCCCAGCAGCCGGAACTGCAGCGCTACCTCGACCGCACCATCGCCGGCCTGACCGAGGCGCTGGCGGCCGGGCAGACCTACTACCGCGAACCGCCGGAAGCGGTCGAGCCTGCAGCTGCCGTCGAGGCCGGGTCCTTCGAGGTGCCGGTGCTGTTCCTGACCGATGGGCAATGCGCCAGCGCGTGCATGAACTTCGCCGACTGGATGCGGCGGTTGCCGGGCGTGACCCACGTCGGCGCCGAGACCTCGGCCGACGCGGTCTACATCGAATCACGCTTCATCGCGCTGCCGTCGGGACAGAGCCGACTGCTGCTGTCGCAGAAGGTGGTGCGCGGCGGCGTGCGCTGCAATCTGGAGCCGTATCGGCCGGCGGTCCGTTACGACGGGATCTGGTCGACCGCGGCGGTCACCGACTGGGTGCTGTCGCAGCTCGACGCCGGTCACTGGACACGCGCCGATTGAGCGGCGCGTGCGGGCCAGGACGACTTCGGGCCAGTGCCAGCAGGCACCGCAGCGCCCGAAAGGACGGCCGGCCTGGCCCTGATTTCCGATTCGTCGGTTACTCGAAGCCGTTGCCAAACAGCGGCAGCTCGAATGCAGGGCCACCCTGAAACAGGATGCGGCCGGCGTCCTGGCGTGCGTCGCCGGGTTGGTTGTCGCTCAGAACGAAGCTGATGGTGTTGCCGGTGACGCTGGCAGCAAGCGTGTTCCAGCCGACGCTGAGAGGGTCGCCCTGGATGCGTGCACCGAAGGCGCGGACGACGCTGCGGGCGTTGAACGTGCCGCCGTGGATGCGCAGGCTGACGCGCACGCTGGTGCAGTTGGCCACTTCGAAGCGGAAAGCACCATCCGGCTTCTGCAGAGTCGGGTCGGCGGCGAAAGTGTCGGATGGCACGGCAATCACGTCGTACAGACGGCTGCAGCTTCCGCTCAGGGGCGTCAGGCTGACGGTGAACGGCAAGCTGGCCCGCTGCGCCGACGCTGCCGTGCCGGGCAGGCTGGCGACGTTGCTCTGGGCGCTGTCGGGCTGACCGTCGCCGTTACCGTCGCCACCATTGGGTGCGGCGTTTTCCGGGGCGGTCGGGGAGCCGTCGCCATCGCCATCACCGAGGCGAGTGAAGCTGTACACGCCGGTGCGGGTGCCGGCATAGAGCACCGGCTCGTCCGGAACGCTGTTGTCCAGCGCCAGTGCCGTGGCCGAGCTCACCGGCAGACCGGCGCTGATCGAGTTCCAGGTGGCGCCGCCGTCTTCGGAGACGAAAACGCCGCCGGGATTGAGCGTGTTGCCGCCACTGGCGGCGTAGACGCGCAGGGAGTTGTCCGGATCGATCAGCAGCGCGCGGATGTCCTGTCCGGCGAGTCCGCTGCCGGCTGGCGCCCAACTGGCGCCGCTGTTGGTGGATTTGTAGACATTGCCGATGAAGCTGCTGTTGTCCAGGAAGGGGTTGACGGCGGCATACAGCACATTGCGATTGGTGGGATCCATGACCATCGCCAGCACCGAATAATGAGCCGTTGTCGATCCCGGCTGCAGGGGCAGGCCAGTCGACGACAGCGTCCAGCTGACACCGCCATTCGTGCTCTTGAAGACACCGTTGGGGGCATTCGGGGTGTAGGTCGATTGGCTGTTATAGCCGCGCAGATAGGTCCCCACGTACATCGTGTTGGGATCCGCGTGGTCGATCACCAGTGGCACCGGAATCGGAAAATCGGCAAACGCGAAGGGCTGCGCCGCTGTCCCCGCGTTGACGCATTCCCCCCTGGGCAGGCCATCGCTGCCGACGCTGGTACCGCCTGCGGTGCTGATGGTGTTCCAGGACGCCCCGGCATCGAGCGTGCGCCAGAGTCTCGGGACGGTGAGGTTGACGGTGCCGCCGACGGCGCTGCAGGTGCCGAGTCCGCTGGCGGTGAGGTACAGCTTGGTCCACGCGCCGCCGGTCACCACACTGCGGTCGGGCACGATGGTGCGTACGGTGCCCAATTGCGCCACTGGCTGATTGGGTGCGGTGCCAAGACCCGCGAAATTGTTGAGATTGGTCCAGGTCGCACCGCCATTCGTACTCTTGGCGACACCACTGGCGCGGAGGGCGAGCGCCTGGCTAGCTGGCGCGATGTCACGACCCACCGCGTAAATCACGGTGCTCGCTGGCGTTGCCGCGGTATTCCCGTCGACCAGCAGCCCACGAATCCAGTCGAGCGCGAAGCTGCTGCCGGTCGCGGCCCAGCTGGTGCCGCCATCGCTGCTTCTGAAGAACGGCCAGGTGATCGTCGGGGCGTCCGACTCGGCTTGGCCCGCGTATACGAGCGCCGGGTTGGCCGGGTTGAGTGCGATGGCCCGGACATTGACGGCACCGATGCCCAGATTGCTCTCGGTCCAGGTGGCACCCGAGTCGGTCGAGCGGAACAGGCCGGCGCCGCGCGAAATGAAGTAGCGGACGCTCGGGTCGCCGGGCTTGCTGGTGACGATCTGGCTTTCCAGCGCGGCGCTCGGGCCGGGTAGCGTCGGCGTCGGCGCCGCGCTGAAGGTCAAGCCGTCATCGACGCTGCGTTGCAGCGTGCCGCGCGCATTGGCAGCCAGCACGACGGCAGGCGTGCCGGGAATGAAGCTGAAGCTGGCGATCGAGAGCGTCGGTGCCGGGCCGGGCGCGCTTTGCGTGAAGGTGAGTCCGCCGTCGGTGCTGCGCAGCAGCAAGTTGAAGGGTTGCAGCGGCCCGTTGCCCTGGGTTGCCAGCACGACGCCGGGGGTGGTGCTGCTGAAGGCCAGTGCGGCGGTGCATGCGGCCAGGTCCGGCGGCGCTCCGGTGACGGTAGCGGCGCTGAAACTGACGCCGCCATCGGTGCTGCGATAGAGCGGTGCACCGGTGTAGGTACCGTCTTCCGCGGCGCAGGGGCTGATCAGCACCCGCGCCGAGTTGGTCGGATCGAACGCGACCTGCGACAACCGGGTGGGCAGGGTGGCCGCGGCGATCGCGGCCCAGCTGGTGCCGCCATCGGTGCTGCGGAAGGCGCCGTGACTGCTCGAGGTCAGGATCAGCGTGCCCGGTGTGCCCGGCTGCATGGCGAGGTCGCGGGCGAAGAAGTTCAGCGTCGGCAGGCCCGTGGACGCCGGGGCAAAGCTGCCGGCACCGTCGGTGGACTTCATGACGCCGGAGTCGGTCAGCAGGTAGACCAGGTCGGCATTGGTCGGGCTGACGACCACGTCCAGGATGAATCCGAGGTCCTGGGCGCCGGCGCGGCGGCTGAAGCTGGCTCCGCTATTGGTGCTGCGAAAGATGGCAAAGCCGCTGACGACATAGACCGTGTTCGGACTGGCGCCACTGGTCGCGAGATACGTCAGGCCGCCGCCGTTGGGGCCGGTGGTGGTCCAGAGCGCGGGGCCTGCGAAGGCGACGTGACTCAGGAGCAGGGCAGGAAGAACCAGGTTGCGGCGCACGGCGGGAATTCCTTGAAGAGGGAGAGCGACGACTGCACGGTTGACGGGCTCGCATCGCCATGCGAGCCGTGGTCAGCCAATACCAGCGGATTCTGGCACCCCAACCTGTCATTTCCGATCAGTCGGTGTGCAAACCGCGGCGGAGCCTGCGCGGGGCGGCGCGGTTCAGCGTCTGCTGGTTGAGCGTCGCGTCCCGCGCGATGCCAGCTTGCCGACACGATACGATCGCGCGATGACTCCGTTGCTGCCCCGTTTCGACGGCATCTGCCGCTTCTCGCCGCCGCTGGATCCGCGTGGGGGCACGGTACGGCGCGACGGCCGGACGACAGCGTGGTGGCTGATCCTGCAGTGCGACCCCGAGTGGGGACGCTATCTGCGCCACCTGTATCACCTTGACGTGCGACGCACGCGCTCGATCAGCGATCCGCTGTGGGGGCCGCATGTTTCGATAGTTCAGGACGAGATGCCGGCGGACCTTGCGGCCTGGAAGGATAGGGAGGGCGCGACCATGTCGCTGGAGCTGCTGTATCCGCCGCAGGAGATCGGCGACTACGTGTTTTTTCCGGTGCGCTGCGAGGCTGCGCTGGAGTATCGCGAGCGGCTGGGTCTGCCGCGGGAGCCGCGTTACCCGCTGCATCTGACCATCGGCAATCTCAAGTAGCTGCGTCGATCGCGCGCAGTTCCGCTCGCACTTCGACTGAAATGATCCGTGTTTCGCCGATCGCGACCAGGACGGCAAGCACCGCAAGCGCCTGGAAGCCCGCAGATGGCAGCCAGGTTCGAATCAGAGCCAGTGGCGCCACAGTGAGAGACGTTGGTCTGTCACCATTGGCGGGCGGCGACGGACATTGAATGACTGGCTCGTCCATTCCAATCCGTGGGTTGCCGAACAGACCCGCAAGCATCGCAGAGCTCAGTATGGCTGCACCCCGCGCCACATGAACTCTGACGCCCGGAAGCAACCCCCTGATCCAGATGGAGTGATCCATGAACTATGTAGAACGCGATTCACACGGCATGTACAAGAGCGCAAGCGGCAACTTGCCGGACAGCAACGGCAATCGCGGTCCAGGGCCGGGCCTGATGGGCGCTGACACATTGATCGGAAACGATGTCTACAACAGCCAGCAGGAAGATCTGGGCGACATCAAGGAGATCATGCTCGACATGCACACCGGCCACGTCAGGTATGCCGTGATTTCCTTCGGCGGCTTTCTGGGCATGGGCGAGAAGCTGTTCGCTGTGCCATGGCAGGCACTGAAACTGGACACCCTGAACAAGCGTTTCACCCTGGATGTCGACAAGCAACGTCTCGAAAGCGCTCCGGGTTTTGACAAGGACAACTGGCCGAACATGGCTGACCAGACTTGGCAGAAGGGCATCCACGCCTATTACGGTACCCAGCCGTATGGTGATATCCATCTCAACTGAGCTCGGCGGAGCGGTTGAAAGGCGCCGCCAGTCTGGCGGCGCCACGTTGCGTCATTCGGAACAGGTTACGCGCCGGAAGTGTTGCCGACGTCGTCAGCCACAGTAAATCCTTCCGTGGATCCTCCTGCTGGGCAAGCCCAAGTCAAGCTCCTGCGACACCAATGCCACACGAACTGTAGTGGCGCAGCCACCGCCTGCTCTTGAATGCCGTCGGCGTCGCTCAGGCCCGAGGGAAGTCGCGAGCCATCAGTGGCGCCAGCGAGGGCCGCGTGTCTGCCGCATGCGATATTGCGTACAACGTCGGGGCATGGGTCTCGAACCACCCGCGTTCCGGGTGCCAGCGGCTCATCACCGCGAGGTAGACATCGTCAAGTATGTTTGCGGCGCGGCGAGACGCGCTGCAGAGATCGATGGCCGGACTCGACATCGCGCCGGGCGGCCTTCGACGGGTCCCACCGGACTGCCTCGGCAACCGGCCGGACTTGCGTGTTGTCGTCGTGTTGTCGCGCGGTAAAGAAGTCGATACTGTCGCGCCATGAGCATCCTCTACTGTTACCCCGAACGCGACGGCAAAGACTTCTACCTCGGCTTTTGGCTCGATGTGGACGACACCGAGGACGAAAGGACCTGGGACAATCAGGCTGCTGCCATCGCCAAGCGCTTTCAGGCGCTTTACGCGATTCTGGAAGAAAAGCAGGCCGAACGCGGCAATGAATTCAAGGAGCACATCCGCACGCTCAGCGAGATGCTGATCGCTCCGTTCGCAGGTCTGTTACGCAAGGCCAGCGAGCTGCGCTTCGTTCTGCCGCAGGATCTGGTCCGCTGGCCTTTCGACCTGCTGGAACTCGACGGACAGGCGCTGTTTTTGCGGGTGCCGGTCAGCTATGTGCTCGACGACGAAGTCCCGGTTTTTCGCGGCCCGCTGAAGCTGGTCACAGGGGTGGTGATTGCCGACCTGACTGCCGACCCCGAAGAGGCCTGCAAGGCGATCCACCAAAGCCTGCCGAATACGGAATATTCTCGGGTCGAAGTGGCGTCGAACGAATCGGTGACCGACGCCGATGCCATCGACCTGCTATTGATCTCGGCGCACGGCTCGCTCGAAGACGACAACTCCGGCGAGATCGACCTCAACGGCGATAGCCTCACCTCGGATGAACTCGCCGACATCGAGACCACGCTGGTGTACTTCGATTCCTGCGGGATGGGCTCGAACTGGGATTATCTGCAGACCTTCTACGATGAGGGGAGCACGCGGTATTATCTGTCTCCGATCACGAGCAATGATGCCGGTGATTCTTCCACGAACACGATGATCTGGTTCTTCAAGGGTCTGCAGAACCATCAGACGCCCGAAGTCGCCCTCTTCGAGACCCGAAAGCGCCTGTTTGCTCATTACATGAAGAAAAGGCTGGACCCGATCGTGGTGCTGAACAAGGCCTTTCCGTTCCGTCTTTATGTTTTCGATAACACCTGACGCTGCGTGAACGGGAAGAATCAGCTGAAACCCATGGAATCGCCACAGGACCCTGAATTACCGCAAGACTCGCGCGCGCCCGAACGGCGCGGGTTCAACTGGGAAATGCTGACCGCGCTGATGGCGGTCTTCGTGGGTGCGTGTGCGCTGGCGGTCAGCGTCTATACCGCGCAGTTGCAGCGCAAGCAGATCGAGGCGCAGGCCTGGCCCTACCTGCAGTTGTGGCGTTCGAACACGGAGCGCCGGTACTCGATTTCGAACCGTGGCGTCGGACCGGCGCAGGTGCGCGACATGAAGGTGTTCATCGACGATGCGGAGGTCCGTTCCTGGGCCGAAGCCTTCGAAAAGATCGCCGGACGTCCGCTCGATTGCGCCAGGGAGAGCTTCGTCAGCCGCCGCGTGCTGGCGGCGAATGAGGATGTGTCCATGCTGGAGTTCTGCAACGTGGCGGATTACCAAGCCTTCGACGCCGGTGTCGGGCGGATGCAGCGCGAGTTCTGCTACTGCGCCATTCTCGACGAGTGCTGGTTGCTGAGCGAACGCGCAGCGTCCGAAGCCGAGTTCGTGCGCAAGGTTCCTGCGTGCCCGGTCGGCGCGGCCGGTGCGTTCCGCTGACTCTGGCGGCCGAACGGTCGACGCTGCGCCAGAACGATCAAGGCGCGTGCCAAGGGCAGGGCAGTTCATGCATCCCACTGTATCCGGGCCGCGATCCCCATTGAAAAAGCGACCGTAACTGCCGGTCGCTTTGAAAATGAAGCGGGAACCGATTACTCGTGATGTTTGGCCATCACGAGGATGGCATCGCGATTGGCGACGGCGTTCGCCTGCTCAACTGCCAGGTTGGCTTCGGCCTTGCTGAGGCACGCGTCCTTTTCGACGCCCATCAGCGCTCCGCAGGCCTGTTTGGCGACCTCGGCGCGACCCGTCGCTTGCGCATTGGCGATATCGAAATCGGCGTTGGCGGTCTTCACCATGGCATCGCTTTCGGCAATCGTCAGTCTCTTTCGTGCACTCTGGCCCGCGTCGGCATAATCCTTGCGCGCGTCGGCGACCTTGTCATTCGAGCTGGCGACCACCTCGGCCTTGTCGTCACGGGCATCGTTGATGTTCTTCGCTGCATCCTGACGTGCATCGGCGACGTCCTTGGCGGTTTCAGTCGGGGTTTCCTGGCAGCCGGCCAGCAGCAACAGCGACACGACGGCCGCGGGCAACACTTTCATCATCATGGAATTACTCCTGGTTTTCCTGTGGCTCGCGTCAATACTGCATGCGATCCAGCCTCGACGTCGGTGCGATAACGTACTTATGGCGTTGTGCAACGGAGCTGCCCGGAATGCTGAAAGCTCACCCCCAGCTGTTTCGGTTTTATGTGCTGGCGTACCGACCTGCGCTCGATACGCGAGCAGCCTTCGAGTCGTTGCCGTACACCGCTGTGCTCGTCGGCCAGCTTTCGGGAGGTATCACCGTGCACTACGCCATCGCCTCGTCGGTCATCGTCCTTGGCGACTAGAGGTTGAGCACCCCGCCCGAATCGATGGAAGGCAGCGTCGTCGCCGAACATCCGACGCGCAATCGGCTGCTGGCCGCCATCCTCGCCCTGCTGGTGCTCTACGCCTGCACCGCAGCAGCGGCGCTCGTGGTGCCGCTGCTGTTTGCCCTGCTGCTCAGCTTGATGCTCGCCCCGGCCGTGCGTCTGCTGTCCGGCTGGCGCCTGCCGCGGGTGCTGGCGGTATTGCTGGTGATGCTGAGCACACTGTTGCTGGTGGGATCCTTGTTCGGCAGTCTGGTCGCACCTGCGCGCAGCTGGGCGGAACAGGTGCCGATGGCGATTTCCCGCATCGAGCAGGCACTGAGTGATTTGCGCCCTTCGCTGCGCGAAGCCACCCAGGCCGGCGAGCAGCTTGCCAGGCTGGCCGACATCGATGGCGAGCGCGGGCTTCAGCGCGTGGTCGAAGCCGCACCCAGCCGCATGGCGCAAATGTTGCAAGCCACGCCAGGCGCGCTCGGCAGCCTGATGGCAACGCTCGTTCTGATTTTCATTTTTCTGCTGCGCGGCGACGGATTGCTGCGCAAGCTGGTGGAACTGGCACCGGAACTGCATTTGAAGAAGGACATCGTGCTGGCGACCCACAGCGCCCAGCACGAGTTGTCGACTTACATGATTACCATCACCATCATCAATAGCGTTCTGGGATTGCTGTTGGCGACGGTATTGTGGTTCCTGGGCGTGGTGGAGCCGCTGTTGTGGGGGGCGATTGCCGGAATCCTCAACTTCATTCCCTTTGTTGGCCCTGCGATGGTGATTGTGATCCTGACGGTGGTGGGTTTCGGTCATTTCACGACAGTTCTGCCGGCGCTGGCAGTTCCTGCCGCATTCGTGGTGCTCAATGCGCTGGAAGAACTGATTACGCCGCAGATCGTCGGCCACCGACTGGCGCTCGATCCGATCGTGGTGTTCCTGGCCTTGATGCTGTGCGCCTGGTTGTGGGGTCCGGCCGGCCTGCTGCTGGCCATGCCGCTCCTGACCTGCGCTCGGATCATTGCCGAGCGCATTCCCAGCTGGAGCCCGTTGGCGAAGCTGCTGAGGGCGTGACGGTGCCACCGCCCGCCACACGGGAACGCGAGCGTGCGCTGGCCGGCAGGGCCCTCGCTCCGGGCCGCGCTGCTGCATCACTCCGTTGTTGCGACCCGATTCGATGAGCAGCGGCGGTGAAGCGCCTGCTCCAGCCGCCGATCTGCCGGGCCCTGCGGAGGATGGAACACACCGGCTACCCTTCCGTCATGACCATCGACCCTTCCGCGCGTCGCCTGTGGGCAGACGCTTCGCTGTCCGCGATCGCGGCCGGCTTCATTGCCGTGCTGGTGGGTTTCACCAGTTCGGTCGCCATCGTGTTCCAGGCGGCGACCGCGCTCGGCGCGACGCAGGCGCAACTGGCCTCGTGGATGTGGGCGCTGGGCCTCGGCATGGGGCTGTGCAGCCTGCTGCCGTCGTGGTGGTTGCGGATGCCGGTGATGGTGGCGTGGTCGACGCCGGGGGCTGCGGTATTGGCGGCTGGCGCTGCGGCCGGGGGCTTCACGCTGGCGCAGGCTACTGGCGCCTTTCTGGTCTCGGGCCTGCTGATCCTGCTGGCCGGGCTCACCGGTGCCTTCACGAAGTTGATGGACCGACTGCCGATGGCGCTCGCGGCGGCACTGCTGGCCGGTGTACTGGCGCGCTTCGGTCTGCAGGCCTTTGGCGAGGCGACGACGGAACCGGTGCTGGTCAGCGTGATGCTGCTGACCTACCTGCTGGGCCGGCGGCTGGCGCCGCGCTACGCAGTGATGGCCGTGCTGGCGGTCGGGGTACTGCTCTGCGTAATCCGGGGGCAGTTGCAGCTGGCGCAGATCGACGGCGCGCTGGTGCGGCCGGAGTTCGTGGTGCCGGAGTGGAGTCTGGCGGCGATCATCAGCCTCGGCCTGCCGCTGTTCGTGGTGACGATGGCTTCGCAGAACCTGCCCGGTGTCGCTGCGATCCGCGCAGCCGGCTACGACGCCATGCCGATCTCGAAACTGATCACGCTGACCGGTGCAGCAACATTGCTGCTGGCGCCGTTCGGGGCCTTTGCGTTGAACCTGTCGGCGATCACTGCGGCGATCGCGATGGGGCGTGAAGCCCATGACGATCCCGCCCGCCGCTATGTCGCGGCGATGGCCTGCGGAGCGATCTACGTGCTGATCGGGCTTTTCGGCGGCGCGGTGGCCGGCCTGCTGCTGGCCTTCCCGAAAGCGTTCGTCGCCGCGATCGCCGGCATCGCGCTGCTCGGCACCATCGGCGGGGCGCTGGCGGCTGCGCTGAAGGACGAGGCTGATCGCGAGCCGGCGCTGATCACCTTTCTGGTCACCTTGAGCGGTGTCACCGTGGTCGGCATCGGTTCGGCCTTCTGGGGCGTGGTTGCCGGCGTGCTGGCGCTGCTGCTGGCGCGGCGCTGATCGGGGCTGCTGGCGGTGAACTTTGTTGGGCGGCGCGTTGCCGGACGTTGGCTCGGGCGATGCTCCGCATCCCGCAACCGGAGTCCCGATCCGTGTCTACCGAACTGAGTCCCAGCCTGACCGTGCTGCCGTGGGCGCCGGAGCGGGCACGCGCCTTCCACGACATCAATGCGGCGTGGATCCGCGAGATGTTCGAGCTCGAGGCGCACGATCGCGAAGTGCTGGAGGATCCGCAGACCCACATCATCGACCGTGGTGGCGAGATCCTGTTCGCCGCGCATCCGGAGCACGGCGTGATCGGCGCCTGTGCGCTGATGCCGACCGACGATGGCGCGGTGGAGCTGACCAAGATGGGCGTACTGGCCTCGCTGCGTGGTCTGAAAGCTGGCGAGTTCCTGCTGCAGGCGGTCATCGCGCGGGCGCTGGAGATGGATCATTCGCCGCTGTTCCTCCTGACCAACCAGCGCTGCGCGGCGGCAATCCATCTCTACGAGAAGCTCGGTTTCCGGCATGACGCCGAACTGCTCGCGCGCTACGGCACGACCTATGCGCGCTGCAACGTGGCGATGCGCTACGTCAGCGCACCGACCAGTCGCGACAATTCCGTGTAGCGCTGTGTGAATCGCGCACGGCGCTCCACGACGGGACACCGTGTTCTGCAAGGTCTCAAGTTGCGGCCGGAATCGCTCGCAGTCGGGCCCGAGTCCATAGTGCAATGCCGAGTTCCGCAAGATTGATTGCAAAAAAGACAAAGCCGGGCAGGCCCAGCAGCCATCCCGACTCCTTCGTGGCGGGGATATTGAGTGCGAGTGCCACCGATAGCCCAGCGACCACCGGCACGATTCCCCAGTTCCAGAGTCGCGCACGTGTCCAGATGCGCTCGCGCGCATCAAGGCACAGCGTCTCGCGTTGTCGCCATGCGTGCAGGTGCAGCGCCCACATCACTGTGCCCATGGAGCCAAAGGCAACGGCGAAAGTCATGAACAGCAGGGGGATCTGGCTCAGTTCGGTAATCGTGAAGCCCGCGGGTAGCCAGCCGTTGCTGAGGGCATTGAACAGCGACGCGAACACCATTCGAACCGGGTACACGAAGATCAGCAGCAACATCACCAACAACAGGCTGAGCCGTACCGACAGCGGGTCGTCCAGGCCATAGGCGCGACTCCAGTTCGCGTGAGCAGCCCAGAATCGCGCGATCAGGGCAAAGGCCAGAACAAAGGCAGGAATGCCCTTCATGGCATTGCTGAGCGCGTCCACGCTCTGCGGGATCGATTCGCCCGCCACGGCCATCAGCGTGATGGCGAAGGCAAAGACGGCATCGACGAAAGCTTCGACGCGCGTGACTTGCGCACCACGCTCCTTGAAGGGCTGCATGCTTCATCTCCTCTGGCAATGGCTGCCATCGCCACCACCCATGTTCAAGTTGTTCTTGCGAACAAGGACATACCGAAACCCATCGCTTCGCGATATGCCTCGGTATCGACGATGAACCGGGGAAAGGCGAGCCGGTTTCCTGGCACGGTCGGTACAGCGCGAGCGCGCCCTGGGAAGGCGAGGGCATCAGCCGCCAGTATCGATTGCGACCGGAGGCGAGGATAGGCTTTCCCAGCGCCGGCACCGGAGAGTCGGCAAAACCTTCAGTTCGACAGCGGTCGTCGACGTTCCAGCCTGTCCAGACGCAGGCTGGCGGGCTTGCTGGGTGCAGGGGCGAGGGGTAACCTCACGGAAGCTTTGCGTTTGCATCGGGAAGCCTTCACGTCATGCGTGAAATGCAGGTGTTTTCGATGATTGGGGAGTGGTCGGTGGTTGCGTGTCGGATTGACGCTCGACAGTCATCGGAAGCAATTTCACCAGGAGGAAGTGTCAGTGAATGATAAAGTGAAGTTCTATCCGGAGACTTCGTTCGGCGGTTACACAGATATTGATGGAACCGTGGCGTTTTTTGGTCGGATCAATGCACTCCTGGATTCCTCCTTCGTGGTTCTCGACGTCGGTTGTGGCAGGGGTTCACACAGTGATGATCTGGTGTCGCTCCGAAAAAATCTGCGAACGCTGAAGGGAAAAGTCAGGAAGGTCATCGGGATCGATGTTGACGAAGGCGCTCGGGAAAATCCGTTTCTGGATGAGTTCCATCTGCTGACCGGCAACGTCTGGCCGATTGAAAGTGATTCGATCGATCTGATCGTCTGCGACAATGTCATGGAGCATGTCGAAAATCCCGATCAATTGTTTTCCGAAATCCGTCGCGTCCTGAAAAACGGCGGATACCTTTGCATCCGGACCCCGAACCGCTGGGGCTACGTGGCTATTGCCGCCACGCTCATTCCGAACAGATATCATTCGAGAGTTACCTCGACTGTTCAGGACGGACGCAAGCAGGAAGACGTATTCCCGACCGTCTACAAATGCAACAGCGTCCGCAAACTGCGGAACATGATGCGCAAACACGGACTGGAGTCCGTCGTGTATACCTACGAAGCCGAGCCGTCCTATCTCTCGTTTTCCAGAATTGCCTACTTCTTTGGCGTCATGCATCAGAGGTTTGCGCCGCGCTTCATGAAGCCGGCAATATTTGCATTCGGGAAGATGAACAAAAGCGTCGGCTGATCTGATTCGAAACCTTGTCCGGAATCCTGAATCCGGCGCAAACCAGGACAAACCCGTCTGTCGGACATCGTGCGGCGTTGCCTGCACCGACCTGGCCGGTGCCGGCGACGGACCGGGCGCACGCGGGATCGGGCTTCGGCGGCCAGTCGGCTCCCGCCGCCTATGCTCGAGTGCTCTCCGAACGCCCATGTCCCGATGACCGCGTCGTCCCTTGTCCGTTTGCGCCCGCTCGTGTGGCTCCCGGCACTCCTCGCGCTGTCGGCCTGCGCCTATTTCTTCGAAGCGCCGGCGCCCGAGCCACCGCCACCACCACCGCCGCCGGCGCGGGACTTCATCGCTGAGGTGCGCGCCGTCGCCGAGGCGAATCCCTCGATGGTCGAGGTGTTGGCGCTGGAGACGCCTTCGGTCACTCATCTGATCGACGATGCCCTAGCGGCGGAGGAGCGCAGTGCCTATGTCGCAGCACGTCGCGCGGTCGCAGTGGCCCGGCAGATCGAGCCGGAGAATCCTCGGGTGCTGCAGTTTCTCGCCGAGTACGCGCTGCGAGAGGGCAACTGGGCCGATGCCGAGCAACTGGCGCAGCGGTCTTTCGATGGTTCGGCGCAACTCGGTGCGCTTTGCATTCGCAACCAGATGACCATCGCCACCGCCCGGGCGGAGCGCGGCGACGCCGAGGGAGCGGCGGCAGCGCGACTCCGCGCCGACGAATGCGCACAGAAAGCGCTGCCGCGGTTCTGAGCCGGTCATGAACCCGCACGCCTGGCGTTCGGAGGCGGTCTATCTCGCACACGGCGCGACGGTCGCCGGCATTGCCTCGATCACGCTGGCGCTGGTGGTGTCGCGATTGGTCCCGGTGCTCGGCTGGTTGTTGGCGCTGATCTGCTGGGGTGCGGCGCTGCGCTACGCCTTCGAGGTGCTGCGCTTCGCCGCCCACGGTGAGCCGGAGCCGCCCGAACTGGCACTTACCGTGCCGACGGGGCTGGTGTGGAATTTCCTCGGACTGCAGTTGGCGCTGTTGGGCGTACCGCTGGCCCTGTCGTTGTGGACGCCGTTGCCGCTCTGGCCGATGTTGCTGCTCGCTGCAGCCATCCAGCCAGCCGTGATCCTGACGCTGGTGCTGCAGGGGGATTGGCCGAACGCACTCAACCCGTGGCAATGGGCCCGGGTCATGACTGCGTTCGGACCGACTTATCTGGTGTTGCTGCTGTGGCTCTGGTCGGTACAGCTGATCGCGCTTTACGGTGGCGCCTGGCTCGGTGCCAGTCTGCCGGGCATGCTCGGCTACGCGCTGACGCAGGCGATTGCCGTTACCGGGCTGTACCTGTGCTTCCACCGGATGGGCTGGGATGTGCACGACGCGCAGGAGCGGCTGGGCTTTACGCCGAAGCCGCTGGCGGTGCCGCTGAGCCGGCCCGCCGACCGCGATCAGCGCTTGCTCGACGAACTCCAGCCGCTCAAGGCTGCCCGCGATTGGCTGGGAATCGACCGCCGATTGCGCGAGGAATCCCGCGAGCGGGCGTTGGGGCCGGCGGTACTGGCCCTGCATCGCGAGGCGCTGCTCGCGATCGGCGATCGCTGGGCGATCAACGAGCAGGCCGGACGCTATCTGCAATGCCTGCTGGTGCTGAAGCAGCCCGATCGCGCGCTGGCGCTGCTCAAGGATTGCATCGCTGCCGACCCCGACTTCACGCTGCTCGACCCGAACGACGGCGCCAGTATGGCCGACAAGGCCGCTGCGCGCGGATTGCCGCGGCTGTCGCTGTCGATCCTCGATGCCCAGTTGCGCAAGCACGGTCGCGAACCCGACGCGGTGCATTGGGCGTTGACTCGACGGGCGCTGTGTCGGCAACTGGAGCTGCCGGAGGCCCTGCCCGAGGCTGTGCTGAAGGCGATCCGTCGCGGCTGCAAGGATCCGGACGCGCTGGCTCGTCTGCAGGCCTGATCGGCGGATCGCTCGGCGGTCGCGTTGCAGCGAGCCGCGCATACGTATGCAACGCCCACCCGGCAGGCTCGCGGCCTAGCATCCGGCCGGGATCCGCGCGGGAGGGCGCACGATGCAGACGACAGGATGGAGATTCGCGCCGCCGGTGACTCGACCCGGTGTGCCGGTGTCGCCAGCGCCCCAGCGCCGGGGTCCTGCGAGCCGGTGGTTGACGCTCGGGTTGTTGCTGGTGATGCCCGCGGCCCACGTGGCCGAACCGCCGAAGCGCCCGGAGATCGTGGCGTCCGTCAGTTCGCCCGGCGGGATCCTGACCGTGGAGGTCGGCCTCGACGAGGAGCGGGCCAGCTGGAGCCTGAAGCGGCTCGGGCAGCCGCTGATCCGGCCTTCGCGGCTCGGCTTTCTGCTGCGCAACACCGAGAAGCTGGACCGCAACCTTGAAGTCACGGCCACTGCCACCGACCGCGCCGACCAGACCTGGGAGCAGCCCTGGGGCGAGTCGCGCGTGGTCCGCAACCACTACGAGGCCCTGACCGTCACCTTCACCGAGAAGGTCAAGCTCAAGCGCCGTTTCAGCGTCGAGTTCCGCGTGTTCGATGACGGCGTCGGCTTCCGCTACCACGTTCCCGAGCAGCCGCAACTCACCGACGTGATCATCGACGACGAGCTGACCGAGTTCGACGTGGTCCCCGCCGCGACCGCTTGGTGGATCCCGGCCGGCGAGTGGAACCGCTACGAGTACCTCTACAACCGCACGCCGCTGACCGAGGTCGGCCAGGCGCACACGCCGATCACGCTGCGCACCGTCGACGGCCTGCATCTGGCCTTCCACGAGGCCGCGCTGGTCGACTATTCCTCGATGTGGCTGCGCCGCGTCGAGGGCCAGCGCTTCCGCGCCCAGCTGTCACCGGCCTCCGAAGGTTGGAAGGTCCGGCGCACTGCGCCCTTCCACACGCCGTGGCGCACGCTGCGGGTTACCGACAGCGCCGCCGGGCTCTACGCGTCCAATCTGGAACTCAATCTCAACGAGCCGAACCGGCTGCCCGACATCCGCGACTGGTTCACGCCGCACAAGTACGTCGGGGTCTGGTGGGAGATGCATCTGGAGACCAGCACCTGGGCCAGCGGCAAGAAGCACGGCGCGACCACCGCCAACGTCCGCCGCTACATCGACTTCGCCGCGAAGCACGGCTTCCGCGGCGTGCTGGTCGAGGGCTGGAACGTCGGCTGGGACGGCCAGTGGTTCGGCAACGGCTACGACTTCGATTTCGTCCAGCCGACGCCGGCCTTCGATCTGGAGACGCTGGCCGCATACGCCCGTGAAAAAGGCGTGCGGCTGGTCGGCCACCACGAGACCGGCGGCGCGGTCAGCCACTACGAGCGCCAACTGATTCCGGCGCTGGACCTGTATGCCCGGCTCGGCATCGACTCGGTCAAGACCGGCTACGTCGCCGATGCGGGCCAGGCCGAGCGACAGGACGGCGACGGCGTGACCCGCCGCGAATGGCACGACGGCCAGTGGATGAGCCGGCACCATCTGCGGGTGGTCGAGGCCGCGGCGGCGCGGCGTATCGCGGTCAATCCGCACGAGCCGATCAAGGACACCGGCCTGCGGCGGACCTGGCCGAACTGGGTCGCCCGCGAGGGCGCCCGCGGCATGGAGTACAACGCTTGGGGTAACCCGCCGAATCCGCCCGAGCACGAGGCCAATCTGGTGTTCACGCGGCTGCTGTCCGGGCCGATGGACTTCACTCCCGGGATCGTCAGCCTCGAGGGCCGCAAGCAGCGGCTTCAGTCCACGCTGGCCAAGCAGCTGGCCAATTACGTGGTGATCTATTCGCCGATCCAGATGGCCGCCGACCTGCCCGAGCACTATGAAGCCGCCCCCGACGCGCTGGCCTTCATCCGCGACGTGCCGGTGGACTGGGAGCAGACGCGGGTGCTGAACGGCGAGGTCGGCGATTACGTCACCATCGCCCGCCAGGCGCGCGGCGGCACGACCTGGGCGCTGGGCGCGGTCACCGATGAGCACGGCCGGGTGCTGCCGGTGTCGCTCGGCTTCCTCGATCCGGCCCGCCGCTACCGGGCGCGGATCTGGGCCGATGGTCCGGACGCGGATTACCGCAAGCGCAAGACCGCCGGCCAGATGCGCGTCGAGACCCGCGAGGTCACCAGCACCGACACGCTGACCCTGCAGCTCGCGCCCGGCGGCGGTCAGGCGATCCTGTTCGAGGCGCTGTAGCCGGACCCTGGCAGCCAGCAATCGGAGTCCAGCGAGGGCAACGGCGCCATGGCATCAGAGCGGGTGCGGCGCACCGCACCCGACCGCTTATTCCTCCCGCGGCGGATCGTTGACCACCTCGCGGTGCATCGGCGCGAGACGCG
>Ga0209812_10000225_pt1 | contig 53021 bp, 52 predicted proteins | sample JI71714BDNA_FD_187502 | JGI IMG/M metagenome (GOLD analysis project Ga0209812, IMG submission 187502) | Wastewater effluent complex algal communities from Wisconsin, to seasonally profile nutrient transformation and Carbon sequestration -... | ecosystem: Engineered > WWTP > Effluent > Algae...
TTTTGTTTCTCGACAATAGGCTTTCCATATCCAAAGCTTATTCTTCTTGCTCCCAAGAAAATGCCACATTTCATCAAGCTCAAGACAAACAAGCTCCCCAGATGGCCTGGGCAAAAGCTTCTCATAATCGATATTAAAAACAGATCTCATCCCAAAATTACACGTTCTAATTATGCACATGTTGGATATCTAGTATATATAATGGACTGAATAATAATCAGTAACATATGTTTATATATTGTACTCATATCCATTAATTATAAAATAAGAGGTGTTTATATGAGAAATAATATTTCTAAGTACTTGTTAGTAGTCTTAAGCGTTGGCATGTGCCAACAAGGCTTTGCTTGGATGATTAATGTACAAAATAAAACCAAAGGTCAGGTTCGCGTGGATGTTACACTCGCGGCCACCAATGAACAACGAAATCAGATAGTGGAGGCAGGCGCGAATGCAACAATTGATACAGCAGGTTGGTGTACCAGTTGGGTAGCTACTGTTGGCACCAGCGGAACCCTTATGAATAAATCTACTGCCTGGCAGCAACCGCCAGCAACTGGCTTTGGTATCTCCTGTAGAAGTTTCAAATTAAATATTGAAGAAACGGCTAGTAATAATATCGTTCAAAATATGGAATAACAAGGCAAATTAAGTAATCAAAATATGGAGGATTAAATGTTTAAAAAATTATTATTTTCGGTCTTTGTTGTTTCTATGTCATGCAATGTTTTTGCGTGGAATATTAAGTTTGTAAACAACAGCGATGGCCAAGTTCAAGTAAAGTTCAATTACGCGGGCCGCGGAGTTTGTGCGCCTAATGCAGGAATTGTAGAAAAAGGAGGAGAAACCAATTTCAACGCCGGCGGTTGTTGCGGCGAGGGCTATTGGATCCAAAAAGAAAGCGGTCTCAAAGTAGGAAGTCAATTTAGCGGTGGTGTTGGTGGTAATACTTGTGTAAATCACCGAATAACTATCATTAATGGCGCCGATGGCACGCTCAGCGCTATCCACGAAACCTATTATTAGGTTTCTATTAAACCTAGTGTTAGAGCACTACTGTTATTAGCCAGCTGGAGGAGGCTGGCTTTTTTCCCAGTTAAGAACACCCCCTAGATCTAAAACTTAGTAATCGGTCAAGAATAATGGCAAGAATTACAATCGCCAAACCTGATTCAAAACCTAGTTTAATATTGACTGTATTCAAAGCCCGCACGACTGGTGCACCTAAACCCTCGGCACCAACTAAAGCAGCTATTACGACCATAGAGAGTGAAAGCATGATGCACTGGGTGAAACCAACCATAATCGACGGCATTGCGCTGGGGATTTCAACTTTTAATAAGGTTTGCATGGGACTGGCACCAAAAGAGTTACTCGCTTCAAGCAAGTCTTTGGGTACGGCTTTAATACCTAAATAGCTAAGCCTAATCGGCGCTGCAATAGCAAAAATCACCGTAGAGATCAAACCTGGAACTAAACCAAGGCCAAATAACATAAGTGTTGGTATGAGATAGACAAAAGTAGGAATGGTCTGCATTAAATCAAGTATGGGCCTTAAAATAGTATAAATAATCCGCCGTCGAGCAGCCATAATACCGATTGGTACGCCAATCACAATTGATATAATAGAAGCAAGACCGACTAGGACTAAAGTTTGGATGGTCTCTGTCCACAGCGACATCATTACGATCGTAAGCAGACCACTTGCCATTCCTAAAACCAACAGTAAAGAACGGTGAACAAGCCAACTCAACAACATAAACAGCCCTATCAAAAACTGCCACGGCACGCTCAGTATCAGGCTTACCAGCCCATCAACAGCGATCTCAATAGCTGAGGCTAGCCCACGAAACTCATGAGAAAAATTATTCGTCAAAAAATGTACGGCACGCTCAATAACGGCACCAATTGGTAAAACCCATCTGGGCTGCTCAGCTGGCTGAGATTTTGTGCTTAACGTAACAGGCTGTCCTTCAGCATCGTTAACCCCAGATAACCATGCTAACTGCTCAGATGGATTAGACTCAAGCCATCTAAGAGCAGCCTGATCTGCACTGTAACCCTGGTTAAGAATGGCATTCATGAGCTGGTTTTCAAGCTCTACGCTAAAATGCAACTTTGCGATAAAAGCTGCGAGATTTGGACAGTCTTCGGCAAGATTGCGACGCGCTAAACTAAAAACCTCAGATGCTCCTAAGTTAGGGCCAAAATAATCATCACCACCTGCTAGATAATTAATTTTATGGACTAGATTCATCGGGTGAGGAGACCAAGCTAAAAATACCATCCAATTCTGTTCTTTGATGGCTTGATTAAGCTCTACCAACATTGCCTGTTCACTCGATTCGACTATCTCCCAGCCAACTAAAGCAAAAGCCTGGTCTTTAAGCATACTGATAATTAGCCGGTTGCCATCATTACCAGCTTCGATGCCATAGATTTTTTGCTTAAAGCGACCCTTAAATTTGCTCAGATCGGCCAAGCTATGAACACCAGCCTGATAGACATAATCAGGCACTGCCAAACTAAACTTAGCATCGCTAAGATTTTTAGCGATTTGCACCACCTGACCTGAGTTTAAAAAAGGCCGTACATCAGCCTCCTGAGTGGGCATCCAATTGCCTAAAAATAGATCCAAATCGTTATTTTTAAGCGCAGCAAGCGTAACCGGCAAACTCAGTACGCTCACTTTAGGCTCATACTTAAGCCTGATTAACAATTGTTTAGCGATTGCCGTGGTAGCTGAAACATCAGTCCAACCAATATCGGCAATACGAACAGTTCGGCACTGCTCGGGATCAGCATTGAGACTTGAAGCTACTAAGAAGAAAGCAACAAGAAATTTTTTTGTCATAGTTGTCGTCCTATAAACATTTTCTTGAGCCACCATCAAAAGTTGCTGTAGAAAAGATCCTCCATATTCAGACGATGGTATTTATTGGAGTTTCTTATGGTTCAGCATTAATTATTGGAGATGGTGCTTTATGAAAAGCTTTAGAAATCTACTCTTGAGCGGGTGATATCTTGTACAACCGTTCTCGGGTCCTCTTTTACTGATCCATTTTTCGAGAGTATCCACAAGGCAGAACTTCACCTGCACCTCGGCGGTGCTTACCCAAAAAAGTTTCTTTTCTCCATAGCTACCCCTGAGCAATGGTTAGAGTTAGAAGATAGGCTTAGAGTTGTCTCAAGTGGAATGGGTTACCATGACATCTTTGCTGTCTTTCATCTCATCTCAAATATTGTAAATACTGAGGAGAAGGTTAAAAATGGTACTCGTGCGCTCTGTGAAGATCTCTCTAGAGATCGTGTCACTTATTCAGTAGAACCGGACTCAAAAACCTCGGTGGTGGTTATGAGGCATATGTCCAAGCTGTACTGGCAGGAATGAAGAACTTTAATACCCACCTGCTTTTAAGTCTTCAAAGAAACTCATCTCCCGCAATTGCTCGTACGATAATAGATTTGGCGCTCAAATACCAAAACCGTGGAGTTGTTGGAATTGATTTTTCCGGAGACTCCACTTTAGGAAAGAACGAATCGATTCTGACCGAGCTGGTCCGCGCAATCGAAGAATACCACCATCATCCAGGATTAAAATTTTTCAAGGTGGACTTTCTAAAGAGGAAGTGAAAATAATTGCGCTCAGTGCGTTTGACTATCTAATGCTACCTTTGCTCGATTAAGTCTTTAATGCCCTGCCACAAAAGTCCCTTGAGTAGTCGAATTAAGATTAGAGCGCTGGCTCCACAAAAGAAGCCAGCACAAGAAAAACATCACAGCAATGATCAGCGCCACCGGCAAAAAGGGTCCTTGGTAAACGATGCCGAGTATGCCCGTACCGATTGAAGCAATCACCAGTCTCATGGCTTGGATTAAAGACTGAGCGCTACCCAGCAGTTCAGGCGGCAAGGCGTTAAGGGCACTAGGATACAAAAGGCTATTAATAGGCACCATGCCACCCACAAAGAACATCATAAACAAGGTGGTTAAAATGGCATTTTCAATTCCGCTGATAGCAAGCCCGAGTAAGGCACCTGCTCCTATCAGCATCAGGATAAATCCGGTAATCAGGCAGGTCTTAAGTCCTACACGCCGGTGGATTTGGCTGATCACTATAGATAGCAAAGCAAAGGTTCCCACAATTGGCCCTTGATAGCTACCAAACAGGGCAGGTTCAAGACCTAGATAATCCACTAAGTACAAAGAGCTCACGCCAGTATATACCCAATAGGCAGCAGGAAGCCCGGACATCACCGTAGTCAAAGCCATAAAACGGCCATTTTTTAGCAGAGCACCATAGGATTTAGCAATTGCTTTAATATTGAAAATACTTCTTTGCTTAACTGCTAGAGTCTCCTCGACTAAAAATATTATTGGGATAATGCCCACCAAAGCCGATATAAAGATAGCCCATAGATTGCCGCGAAAACCAAAATGCGCATTGATCCAAGCACCGATAAGCGGCGCACCTGCCATACATAAAGTAATAGCCGCGCTGGAGACCGACATCCAGAAAATCTGGCCCGGGCCTTTGGTGATCTCAAGTAACATGCCACCACCTCCGATGATCGGTGCAGTAACTGCTAAGCCTTGAAGAAAACGCATGCTCATGAGTAAAGCGAAATTATCAGACAAGGCGGCGCCTACTGATGCCAACAAAAACACCAATGAACCGGCTACGCACATTTTCTTTCGACCCCAGCTATCGCATAAGGGGCCTGCGAAAATCACTCCACAGATAAAACCGATGAAGTTGATGCTCAAAAGTTGTTGAATCTGCCCTTCACTTACGCCAAAGTGTAGCTTCATAGCCGGTAAGCTCGGCACTAAAAGCTCCATCTCTGGCCACAAGGTAGCGCCCAAAAAAGTCAAACATAATGGTGCAACTGGCAAGCGTCTTAACGACAAGATAAATCTCTTCATAAAAAACCTAAAATATTATGATGTTATTTAAAAATGGCACACCAAAACCACCTGAGCTTTGGCCACAAGGAGCGACTCTTCGGCTCCCCTGCCACTACGAGTCTGTTGGTTTCGCAGCAGGGTTAATCGGCCGTAGGCGGAATATTATTTAGATAGGTATTTTGTGACATGAGGCTAATGTTATCCCATGAATAGAGAAAATCAAGGCGAATTATTAACTTCATAGGGAAGCAACTACTAAAGTAAATGGTTTTATTGCTAAGAGTTTAAGCGAGGAAAACCCATGGATCTTGACCGCTTTTATCAGCCTGCTACCTATAAAAACACGCGTGTTGCGGTCGAACAAGCTTCCACTTTACTACCAGACAGCTACCACTTGCCTGAATTTTATCGCCTTGAGACTGAGCAAGTATTTAGGCAATCATGGGTCTTAGTTGGCTATACCTGCCAGATTGATGAACCGGGCAAAGTACTAACCGCAGCCATTGGTGACCAACCGATCATGATTACCCGCGGACATGATCACATCGTACGAGGCTTTTATAATGTCTGCCGCCACCGGGCATCGGTGTTACTAGAAGAATCTCAGAAAGTTACTCGCTTTCGCTGTCCTTATCATTCATGGACTTATGATCTTGAAGGCAAGCTGTTAAGTTGCCCCTTATTTGAACAAACGGGCGCTCATTTTAATAAAGCAGATTATCACTTATTACCCATTAGAGTAGAAAGCTGGGGCTGCTTTGTCTTTGCCTGCCTTGAGCAAAAAACTGAGCCTCTAAGCGATTATTTAGGTGATTTAGTTCACGATTATAAAAACTTCCCCTTAGACGAACTGGTCTTAGTAAGGCGCAAAGAATATCAAATTGAAGCTAATTGGAAGCTAATTGCCGAAAATTTTCTAGAATATTACCATCTGCCTTGGGTACATCCTGAGTTATGCAAAGTGACAGCTATCGATATGCATAAACGCAATCAGGGGGCAGGCATGTATATGAGCTTTTATGCGAGCCCGCTCTTAAAAAGCGGTAGCGCTCTTGATGCTGACTATTTTCCTGCCATGCCCGGCTTAAACCATAGCGAAAAAAACAGTGGTTATTTTCCTTACGTGTTCCCCAATCTAGCTATGTTTTTATTACCCCATCATCTTTTTGTGCTGCTTACCAGACCAAACTCAGTCGATAAAACCGCTGAATATGGTGATTTATTAGTGCACCCCAGCTTACTCAAAGAAGCCAATGCCGAAAGCAAAATTGACGAAATTTTTAAGTTCTACGATATGGTTAACCAGCAAGATATTTTGGCGGTAGAACGAGTGCAAAAGGGCATACGAGTAAAAAGTTACCCAGGCGGTCGTATGAACTATCGCTTTGAAGAACCAGTACATCGCTTTCAAAATATGGTAATTGATTTTCTGACCAACGAAAGGCAAACTTATCCAGCCGATCGATAGAGGAAATCTACCCACTATGACATTCACTAAGCGTTTTTTTCAATGTTTCATGATCATGCTTTTATTGTCGTCATGTACGTATAGACCAGCAGTACGCCCGCTAAGCTTGACCCTCAAAGACACTACGATGGTCACGAAAAAAGACGTCAGCGTGGTCTTTGTACCGGCTAATCAGCGTATGCCGGCTCATCTATTGATCACCAAAAACGAACGCTACAATTTTTTAGATTTGCCACGACAGATCCCTTTTAGTCGTGAAATTACCATCAACCCCCTTATGCACAATGTGAGCATGATCGCTAAAGTTGAAAAAAATAATAAAGTCCAGCGCGAATATCCGGCACAAAAAATAGCCCAGACGATCGTCAATAAAGCCAAGACCATGTGGACACCTGCTCGGCCCAAACTAGCCTTGTTGGTCCCCTATTTATCTAAAGATGAAGAAGTAAGTGTTACGACCAGCTACGCCTGGATGGATGTTCGCTGGCATTGGCCGATTTTATTTGAAGAAGACGAAGCCACCTTAGCCACACAAATTACCATTGATGTGCCTTATGGGGTCAGTAGTCATTTTCAAGTAAGCAATGCTGGTGAAGCTGTTTCTCTAATACCCAAGAACTACCCACTTGAGCTGCCAATTTGGGGTCAGCGAGACAATCGGGCAGGTCTTGGCACACGCTTTGTTTTTGCCAAAGACTTTGGCGACTCTGCTGCTACTAAAGCTCGATCTCAACGCTTGCAACTGTATTTTTCTTTCTCAACACCAAGCCAACATGAAAATGCTATGCCGCTTGATAATTGGGAAAAAGTATCGGCTTACCTCTATGATCGTATCGATCGCTATGATTTCCCTGCTGACGCCATTAAAGAGTTTGCTAATAAAGAAACCAAAGATAAAACCGGCCTTGCTAAGATCACCCGCGTCTTGTCTTTTTTAAGCCATGAAATTGAAAAACGCGCTGTGACAGACTCGTATCAAGAACAAGAGGTACAACCTGCGACCAAGACTTTTTCTAAACGATTTGGTTCAGCTTTTGATATAGCCATTTTAGCTAAAGCCATGCTGAGCAGTATTGGTATCGATGCTGAATTATTAGCCCTGGCTCATCCAGACCAAAACCCAACACTAACTAACTTTTATTCACCTGCGCTCTTTTATTCGGTAATAGTGGCAATCAATCTCAAAGATCGTTCCTACTATTTCGACCCTAACTCTGTGAATGAGCGTTTGGATCAGATACCAACTGACTTGCAAGGAGCAAGCGTTCTTAGCATTAAGAAACACGGTGGCCAATTCTTTGCTCTGCCTTATGAGGCAGCTTCCAGCAATCAGACTAACTATGAACTTGATTTACAAATCGATGCTGATGGTAAGCTAGCCGGTAATTTTAGTGTAAATCTAAGTGGACGCTTAGCCAAAATAGCCAAAGAAATCCTTGCTGAACCTAGTAAAATCAGCGACCCACATAATTTGCAAAATCTACTCGGACTAGGCACCAACTCATTGGTATGGCAAAGTGCCGTGCCTGATACCAATATGGCCGATGGTTCAGTAACTATTGGCGGCAGTTTTAATCCCCGCTTATTAGCCAAGAATGAAGGCCAGGATTATGTCATAACACCAGCAGATATTATCGAGCCTGCCATAACTGCTTTAAGTCTCAACCAGAAAAAGTTTTCCTCGATGCTCAAAATCTCAGCCACCATCGCTTTACCCGATCATATAAGCCTTACAAGCCCAAGCTCAAACTTAAGCCTTGAACATAAGGGCATTTCAGCCCGTTTCTCACTAAGCGGCTTAGAAAATGTGCTCAATCTAGAAGCCATGAATATTATTTCTTTACCCATCAAGAAAGAGAGCCAAGACATCTTGGCCACTGAACAGGAAAAAATCCAAGCTTTTGGCGCCCAAAAACTAGTGTTGGGTCTCACAACTCATGAGGCTAACGGTGTTAAAGACCACCAAGAAAACGAGGCTCCTTAGCCTTTTATCCTATCTACTACTTTCGTGTTTGATGGCCTGGCTGATTTTGTCGCAACATCCGTCTGGTTTGGCGATCAGCTCGCCTGCTCCACTGAACGATAGCATTAAGCTCTTATCTGGCCGAACTGCATCATTTAAAAGCTTAGGCTCAAAACCCTTAGTGCTAAACTTCTGGGCAACCTGGTGCCCACCCTGTCATAAAGAACTGCCTACTTTAGGCTTGTTAGCTACTAAGTATAAAGCTCAGGTGGTTTTTATTGGTGCGGCGGTTGATAGTAACATAGAAGATATTATCGCCCTTAAGCAAGATTTTGCCCTTAATTATACGCTTGGTTTGGTCAGCCCCGAAGTTGTCAGTAATTGGCAGGCTAACACCTTACCCACTACCTATATAATTGATAGCAATGGCCTCATTGCATGGAGCCAAAACGGCTTAATCAGCGAAGAAAGCCTAAGCAGGGCTCTTGATGCCATCTTAAAAAAATAGTCAGCCCTTTACAGGTAAATTAAAACAACATAGACAGCCCACTAAGCCTGTGGGGTTGTAGCTCAGCTGGGAGAGCGCTTGAATGGCATTCAAGAGGTCGTCGGTTCGATCCCGATCAACTCCACCACGTTTTACTATCATCAACCAAAGCTATTAGTTATGAGCTTTTTTTCTATCACTCTTAGTATGTTTCTCATCATGAATTCGGTTGGCCATATCATGAGCTATCTTGATTTGGTAGAAACACTCAATGAGCAAAAACGTAGATTGATTGTAATACGAGAAATGTTGTTTGCCTTATTGATTATGCTGTTCTTTTATTTTGTAGGCGATATCTTACTAGCCGCCCTCGAAGTAAACTCACAGACAGTTTTAATAGCGGGTGGGATAATTTTATTCTTAATTGCTATTCGTATGATCTTTCCTCATAGCAAAGCTCCCCTGCCCCACCATGAGAAAGAAGAGCCCTTTATTTTTCCGATCGCTACTCCCATGATCGCAGGACCATCGATTCTTACTACGATTATGCTCTATGCCCGGCAAGAAGTTTTAGCTAACAACGTAGTTTGGGCCATGTTAATAGCGTGGGGGTTTTCTATTAGCATCCTCTTTTTTGCCCAAGCAATTAAAAATATTGTCGGTCGGCGAGCTTTAATTGCCATAGAAAGGCTGATGGGCTTATTACTCACCATGATGGCAGTAGAAATGCTTTTACAGGGTCTTAGTAGCATTGCGATTGAGGGAATCAAATGACAACGGTGATAAGCCTTATTTTGGCCAAAGCCTTGCAATTATTTTTGGTGCTCGATCCCCTGGGTAATACTGGTATTATTGCCACCCTGATTTCAGGTTTTAGTAAAACTCGCCAGCGAGCAATTTTACTACGTGAAATCATGTTTGCTCTGGCTATTTTATTGGCAGTTTTTTTCTCAGGGTCTTATTTATTGGCAGCTCTAAATATTTCTCAAGCAGCGATTACCTTCACCGGCGGTATAGTTTTTTTTCTCTTTGCTCTAAGCTTATTATTTCCCGGTTCAAGCGTAGTAAACCTAAAAAACCTCGATGATGAACCCTTCTTAGTACCAATTGCCACCCCACTAGTAGTAGGCCCTTCATCAATTGCGACCGTGATTGTACTCGCCAACGACAAATCACTGTGGTTGATCTCACTCACCGCCGTATTAATTGCCTGGGCCACCACTGGCATAATTATCTTAATGGGCCCCTATCTACTCTTAAAAGCAGGCAAAACTGGTATGCACGTAGCCGAACGAATGATTGGCATGATCTGCGCATTAATAGCCGTAAAAATGCTCCTAAAAGGCTGCCAACTATTCATGGCCAGCCTACCGTAGCTTAAACAACAACTAAGCCTGCAAAACTACACTGGCAAAAACACGTTCGTTCTGGCCTTTGCTGAACTTAACCACGCCATCTGTCAGTGAAAATAGCGTATGATCACGGCCGACGCCAACGTTTAAGCCTGCTTTGATCTTAGTACCGCGTTGGCGAACTAAAATATTACCGGCTAATACAAACTGACCATCAGCGCGTTTTACGCCTAAGAATTTCGGATTTGAATCGCGACCGTTTCTTGTGGACCCTTGCCCTTTCTTGTGAGCCATTTTCTTCTCTCCTAGCCGATAATTTGGTTGATGGTGATTTCAGTGTAGCGTTGACGGTGACCAATAGTCTTATCAAAACCTTTACGACGTTTCTTCTTATAAACTCTTAACTTATCAGCTTTAAGACCATCGCCCTCTTTACCCATGTTACTCACAGTAGCCAATACCTGTGCACCACTAACAAAAGGCTTGCCAAGGCGATACTGATCGCCACCAATCATCAATACATTATTGATTTCAAGTTGATCGCCGACCATTTTGTCGGCATGTAAATCAATCATCAAGGTCTCACCAACTGAGACTCGATGTTGTTTTGAACCAACTTCAATTACTGCATATCCAGACATATTTATCTCCCGCTCTTTACTTAGCCTCACCTGAAGCAGCGGCCAAAAGGGGCTCCTTAGGTGGCGGACTTTAAGGGCTAATATGTTGCTAAACCGGCCTAGTTTGTCAATCAGGGCTGAACTTAGGTTTAACCAAAAGCATGGTGCAATAAGTTATCTATTTCATTAAGCCTAAAAGGCTTTCTCACAAAACCAAGCACACCTAAGTCAAGCGCCATAGCATTAGCGCTTGACTGGCCTACACCTGAAATAACCAAAATAGGGGTATTACTAGCCTGCTCTTTGAGCTTTCTAATCACCGAAAAGCCATCCATTTTTGGCATGATCAAATCAAGCAAAATAGCATCAGGATGGCTTTTTTCAATAATATTCATAGCTTCTAAACCATTTGATGCCTCAAACACCGAATAACCTGCATCGCGTAAATGCTCAGCCAAAGCCCAGCGAACAAAACGTTCGTCATCACACACTAAAATTCGACCAGCCATACTTGCCCCCAAGGTGATGCGGTCTATCTTAACGACCCTGCACATAGCTATAGTACTTTTATTAAACAATCTAAAATTGTTGTAATAGCTCACTAGGATAGATAATATTTATTTAACTATATTTCTTACAGGAAACCAATATGACTATTAAAAGAGAGTTGGTCATTGCTGTGATACTTTTTTTAGCCAGCATAGCTATAGTTTTAATACTTATTAAAACCAAACCACAAGCGACCAAAGAAGTTATAAAAACTCAAGATCCCTTAGTAGAAACCGTATCTGTAATAAATAAGCCTCTACCATTGATCATTAGAGCCCAGGGGCAGGTTGAATCTGCCTATAAACTGCGCTTACAAGCTGAAGTGTCAGGAAAAGTAATCTATAAAAATAGCGCCCTCACTAAAGGAGGTTTACTTAAAAAGGGTGAACTATTACTGAGCATTGATCCTACTGACTATGAGCTGGCACTCAGACTTAAAAAAGCTGCACTGTCGCGGGCAGAACTTGAACTTGCTCTTGAATCTGCCAAGCAACAGGTAGCTGAAGATGAGTTTTCCCGACGTGAAACTGATGAGATTGATGCTAAAGCAGCTGACTTGGCCAAACGACTACCATACTTGGCTAAAGCTCAGAGCGAATATCAAGCTGCTTTAGCTGATTTTAATCAAGCCCATCACAATCTTGATAAAACTAATATTAGATCACCGATTAACGCCATGGTCGCTCAAAGTTATATTGAGCTAAATGAAATGCTCGCTTTACCAAATCCTATTGCCGAGCTTGTTGGTATAGATGAGTTCTTTGCTGAAATAAGTATTCCGGTAGCCGAGCTCAGCTATATAGTTACCGCCAATAATCATCAGCATGGATCAGCAGTCAAGCTCAGGCAGATATCCAAAACAGGAACCAGCATTGAGCGTCAGGGTGAAGTAAAAAATATTCTGCCAAGTTTAGGTAAGCTAGGACATATGGCCCAACTGATCGTCAGCATTCCTCAACCAATTACTATCACCGAGGATGGCTTTGCTGAATTGCCTTTGCTACCTGGAGCTTTGGTGTCAGCAGAAATAACAGGGCTGCCTCTTAACCATAGCTTAGCCATTCCTCGTGCAGCTATCCATGAAGGCGATGTCGTCTATGTCTTAAGCTCTGATCATCATTTAGTTAAAAAGTCACTGAACATAATCAGACGAGAAAAAGACTTTGTCTATATTTCAGCTGGGGTCGACAGCAGCGACTTACTGGTGAGCACTAAGCTATCATCGATCAAAAACGGCCTAGCAGTTCGTTTGGCCGATAATAACGAGAAATAACTATGAAAAATCCTCAACGTGGACCTATCGCATGGATGGCCCACAACTCAGTTACAGCTAATATTATTATGATGCTCTTGCTCGTTGGTGGAGGAATCAAACTAACCCAGGTTAAACAAGAAATTTTTCCTGAGTTTACGCTAGATTTTGTTTCAGTAAGCATTCCCTACCCCAGTGCCAGCCCAGCGGAAATAGAAAGCGGCATTATTTTGGCTCTTGAAGAGGCTTTACGAGGTATTGACGGTGTTAAACATGTTAACACCACTGCATATGAAGGCATGGGAAACGCTAATATTGAGCTTACTTTTGGTGCTGACGCTGAAAAAGCCTTGGCCGACATCAAAAGCGCTATCGACCAAATACGCTCTTTTCCTAAAGAAGCCGAAAAAGCAAGCGTCAAAAGAATTAGCGCTCGCAATGAAGTTATTTCCTTGGTGGTTTACGGCCAGGTCGATGATGCTATCTTACGCCAAGAAACAGAACGAGCACGTGACGAACTCTTGGCCAGCAATAAAATTACCCTCGCTGATTTGGTAGGAGCTAAAAACCGTGAAATATCGATTGAGCTTTCACAACAAAGCTTAGAAGCTCACAATCTTAGCTTAGGAAAGCTTGCCCAAAATATCGCTCAATCTTCAGTTGAAATTCCGGCCGGTCAGCTCAGAACGAGTGCCCAGGAGCTGGCTCTACGAACTAATGACAAACGCGATGCAGGCGAAGACTATCACGATCTTATTATTAAAGGCACCTCACAAGGTGAGCAGCTGCGGCTAGGCGACATTGCTAGCATTCATGATGGTTTCGAAGAAAGTGAACGATTTGCCCTTTATAATGGCCAGCCAGCTATGATGCTTCGTATTTTTCGTACCGGAGAACAAAGGCCACTCGATATTGCTGAGACAGTCAAGAACTACGCCAAAGAGTTTTCAAAAACTCTTCCTGCTGGTGTATCCTGCAGTATTTGGAATGATTACTCAGCCTTCTTAAAAGGCCGCATTGATTTATTGAAACAAGATACGATAAGTGGACTAATCCTCGTTCTCATCTCACTCGCTCTCTTCTTGAATCTTCGCTTGGCATTTTGGGTAGCCAGTGATATTCCAACTTCATTTTTGGGCTCGTTCTTACTTTTATCTTTGGTTGGCATGTCGATAAATATGATCACGCTCTTTGCCTTTATTATTGTTCTAGGCATGGTGGTAGATGATGCAATTGTCGTTGGCGAAAATGTTTACGAGCGCAGAGCCAATGGTGAAGACCCACTTAGTGCTGCTATTAATGGCGCTAAAGATGTTTTAGTGCCGGTAGTCTTCTCAGTACTCACAGTTATGGCCGCTTTTATGCCCTTGATGTTCGTACCAGGCATGATGGGTAAATTCTTCTATTTCGTACCCATTATCGTCTGTACGGTGATGTTGATCTCTTTGTTTGAGACTTTTTTTATTTTACCCGGCCACCTAGCTCATGCCAAAACTGGCGAGCATGACCGGGGTATCTTGGGTGTATTTTATAAACGACAACAAGCGATCAGTGCTGGTTTTATCGCCTGGATCAATAAATATTATCGGCCATCTGTATATATAGCTGTCAAGCACCGCTATCTAAGCCTGAGTATCGCTCTTAGCATGTTTATTCTCATTATTGGCTTAATTGCTGGTGGTCGTTTGGGCTTTGTCTTTTTTCCTAAAATTGACTCTGATGTCATTTTATTGCACGCCGAGTTTGATGTCGGCTCACCGATAGAAAAATCTAAACAGCTTGAAAAAAATCTGATTAGTGCGGCCCATAAAGCTTTAGATAAGCTCGGCGGCCAAGATAAAGCTCAAGGATTTTTTAGTCAGATCGGATCAAGCATTAGTCTTGGTGGCCCTGTCCAAGAACAAGGAAGCTCTGGATCTCACATCGTGGAGATCATGGCCTATTTGGTATCTAGTGATTTACGCCAGTTTAGCAGTGATGAATTTACTGCCTTATGGCAAAAAGAGCTTGGTGATGTTGCTGGTATTAAGAGCCTGATTTTTAAATCAACCTCAGGACCAACTTCTGGTAAACCAGTTTCTTTACAGCTCAAGCATCAAGACCTAGCCATACTTGAAAAAGCCGCTCTAACACTCACCGAACAACTGAAAAACTACGCTGGTTTACATTCTTTTGATAACGGCATTATCGCCGGTAAAGAACAACTTGACTTCAAACTCAAAGATTTAGCTGCCGGCATGAATATTTCAACTACTGATTTAGGACTAGAGCTACGCCATGCTTTTTATGGAGCTGAAGCATTAAGACGGCAACGAGGGCGGGATGAAGTAAAAGTCATGGTCAGACTATCCAAAGAAGAACGAGAATCATTATTTGACCTAGAAAATTTTCGTATAAACACCAATAATAGCCAAATCCTTCTCCATGAAGTAGCTGAAATCAAACATGGCAGTAGCTACGCAACGATTAGCCGCGAAGATGGCGCTCGTGTTATTACAGTGTCTGCTGATATCTTAGCTGGCAGCGCTAATGCCAACAATATTATGGCAGATATAGAAGCAAAGATCGTACCAGAGCTGAAACGATCGTTCCCAGGCCTCACCGTAAGTAGAGGTGGAGAACAACGTGAACAAGGCGATGCTTTAAAAAATCTTGGTTTAGGAGCACTTTTTTCCCTCATGCTTATTTACGCCCTCTTAGCTATACCGCTTAAAAGCTACTTACAGCCATTAATCGTGATGAGCGTCATTCCCTACGGCCTAATCGGTGCGGCTTTGGGTCACATGGTGATGGGCTATGATTTAAATATTATTAGCATTATGGGCTTAGTCGCTTTATCAGGCATTGTCGTCAATAATAGCTTGGTTTTCGTGCACTTAGCCAACGATCGCGCTGAAAAATCTTCTTTGATCACCGCCATTGTTGATGCAGGTGTGCGCCGATTTAGGCCAATATTTCTCACTTCAGTAACTACCTTTTTAGGTCTCTTACCGATGATTTTTGAAACCTCGATGCAGGCCCGTTTTCTCATCCCCATGGCTATCACCATCGGTTTTGGCGTTATGTTCTCCACCATGGTGACACTCCTCTTAGTCCCTGCACTCTATGCTATCGGCTATGATCTAAGCCACTTGAGCCTATTTTCCAAGAAAATCGCTGTTAAAAACCTGAGTTAAGACATGATTTTCCAAACATAGAGCTGATAGCTGCTGACCCCAGGCACAGCCGGAATCAAGGCAATAATAGTTGTGGTATTGATAAATGCCCAGCGCTGCCCAATGACCAAAATAGATTCGATATGCTTCTTTTTTTCTAAGCTTAAACCAAGGTGTTAATTTCTTGGGCGCTTTGTCTGGGCTGCCGGTATAGCCCAGATCAATAGTGTGCTCGTTGCCACACATGCGTATAAGCGTTAGATAGGCGAGCGTAAAACGATCACGTTTTTTCTTAGAATCACCCTCTTTACAACTAATCAGCCGTTTTTGATAAAAATCGCTCAAAAAACGTTTAGCCTTGTCACTTTGAAGCCGAACTTGCACCAGCTGAGCATGGGCATAAGCCTCTTCTACGTTTATACTCGGTAAGATACCTGCATGGAGTAAAACCTGGTCGCCAATTATTCTCATCAAGGGCTGGCACCTGAGCCAAGCCATCAGTTCTTCACCATCATCAGCGGCAAACAGTGCCTGTAAGCTGTGAGTACGAAGATCCTTGATCGCCCCTAAATAAATCGCCAAAGCAAAAATTTCATGATTACCCAATACGATCGACATCGAATCCTGATTCTTTACAATTAAGCGTAATACTTCAAGCGAAGAAGGACCACGATTGATTACATCACCCAAAAATATCGCTTGATCGCGATTGCTATCAAAATCGATCTTTTCTAATAAAGCGAGCAAACTTAAAAAACATCCTTGCACATCACCAATCACATAGGTGGCCATAAAAACCCCTTCATTTTTTGCCCCGTTTTTTTCGATCGATCATGGCATAGCAAAAGCAAAGTTATTAATTGATAATACTAAAAGAAGTTGGGGGGCACCCATGCTGCGTACGATTTTTTGGACTATGATGTTCTTCTTAGCCTCATCGATGGTGGCTTTGCAACCAGCTTGTCATGATTTTAGCTACCACAGCCTAGGAGATAATCATGCTTAGAATTCTCTTCTTTGACGGTGTATGTGTCATGTGTAACGGTCTCGTTGATTTCGTCTTAAAACATGACCACCATCAACGCTACCAGTTCGCCCCACTACAGGGGAGTGCTGCCAAAAAGCTGCTACCTAAACTTGATCATAGCCAGCTCAAAACCGTTATTTTACTTGATGAAACAGGAATATATAGCCAATCAGATGCCATTATCAGGTTACTTGTCGGTTTAGGTGGCATGTTTAGGCTGGCTATTGCTTTTAAAATCTTCCCTAAAGTAATCAGAGACTCTGTTTACCGCTTAATAGCAGCTCAACGTTATCGTTGGTTTGGCAAGAATGAAAGCTGTCGTCTGCCTACACCTAAAGAACGTGAACGGATTCTCCTCTAAAAGCTTTTATCTCAGCCCAGGCTATGGCATTATCAGAGCATGAAAAAATTGTTGCTGAGCTTCTTGGTTTTTTTTCTCATGGCTTGTAGTAGCGCCAGGAAACCTATGACTTATTCGCATTACGGCGAAAAGAGATCTATCAATGACATCGGCGCAGACTTCTTTGAGTTTCTGCTCAAACGCGATCCTTTGTACGCCTCGTCAATTGGTCAAAAACGCTTTAATCACCTTTTAGCTGATATCAGCCAAAAAGCTTTGCTGGAGCAGGAAAAAATCTACCAGGCTTTCAAGGCTGAGCTTTCAAGCATTGATAGTCAGACAATAGATGCGAAAGACCTTATAGCCTATGATTTTTTGCGTCATGAAATTGATAGCACGCTAAATATACAAAGCTGTAAATTGCCCTTATGGGTGGTTGATCAACAATCAGGCCCACAGATCGCTTTAGCTGAACTGAGCAGCGGCCAAGTTATCAATAATTACCAAGACTTAGACAACTTAATCACCCGCTATCAAAAAGCGGGAGCCTATTTGTTTGAACATATTATCAATCTAAAAACAGGTTTAAAACTTGGGCTTACTTCACCTGCTATTAATATTTCTCATGTGATTGCTCAGTTAGATCAGCAGCTCAAGCTTGCACCCGAACAAAGTTCCTATCAGGTTGATCTTGCAGACTTGCCAGAGAGCTGGTCCCAAGAGCAGAAAAATACCGCACACAAGTCTCTAAAAATGGCTATCACTAAGCATGTTTATCCTGGTTTACTTGCCTATCGCGATTTTCTTAGACTTGAACTCTTGCCTCAGGCACGCAAAGAACAGCAAGTTGGTCTTAAATACTTAGAACTCGGACCTACCTGTTATCAAAATATGATCGAACGTCATACTGGCACCAAACTCAGCGCATCTCAAATTCACGCCTTAGGTTTAGCTGAAGTAAGCCGTATTAAAGACAGCATGCTTAAGCTGGTCATTGAAAATACGACATTTACTGATGTGGACTCATATATCAGGGCTTTAAAAGCTGACCCTAATCAATATCTAGCTGACGGCCAGGCCCTGGTTCGCTATAATCAAGAGCTGCTTGCTCGAGCACAGGCTGCCATAACTAAAGCTTTTAATAAGCTGCCGAGCACTAAAATCGAAGTCAAAGCTCTGGAGGCTTTTCGCGAGCAATATGCACCAGTAGCCTATTATTTTGAGGCTCCCGCCGGCAACGATAAGCCCGCTTATTATTATCTCAACACCTATCAGTCAGAACTAAGACCACTCTATAATATGGCAGCTTTAGCTTTTCATGAAGCACTACCTGGCCACCATATCCAAATCTCTTTAGCGAACGAGAATACATCGATCCCACTTTTTCAGCGCCATATTGGCCAAACTGCCTTTGTGGAAGGCTGGGCACTTTATGCAGAGATCTTGGCCCGAGAGCTTGGGCTCTATCACACTACTGCCGAACAGTTTGGTTCGCTCAACTATGAGTTATGGCGAGCCTTAAGATTAGTTGTTGACACCGGTATTCATGATTTAGGCTGGAGCAGACAGGAAGCTATTGATTATTTATTCAATAACTCTGCACTTACTAAAGATGAAGTAGTCAACGAAATTGATCGTTATATCATTTGGCCTGCTCAGGCTCTGGCATATAAAATCGGTCAGCTTGAGTTTCAAGATTTGCGATCTACTGCTGAGATGGCTTTAAAAGAGCATTTTTCTTTATCTGATTTTCATGACCAAGTATTATCACAAGGTGCCATGCCACTGAGCAGCTTAAGAACGGCTACCGTCAGTTGGTTGGAAGATAAAATTCAATGGACCAAAAACTAATCTACCGATTGCTAGTATCTATCATGCTCATTTTGATCATGGCTCAAAGCAATGATCAAAATCGCTATTTGGGGCTTATCTTGCCTGCTGGTTCTCAACCCCTAGGTCCAGATCGTTGGCAAAGTTCTAAATCTTATGGCGATACCAAAAAAAATTTTGATGAACAGCTTCGTTATCAGCCCCAGATTAAGCTTTGGGGTGAAGAGATAAATCTACCTCATGTCCGTTCTGTCTCATATAAAAACTTTGATCCTCAAGCGTCATGGTCCTTCATAAATATTTATTTGAACGTACAAAAAGGCATAACTGAGATTTTTTTCATCACCTCAAAGGTTAGCAATATAACTGAGAGGTAATTATGATATCACAGCGGTTTATTCTGATTAGTTTGGCACTTTTGTGGTTTTCTTTAAGATCGAGCGCTGAGGTTAATCTTGTAAAGAATAACCAAGCGATCTCACTTATGTCGAGCGCTGAACGGTCCCGTTTAGGAACTGACTCAAAACAGGTTGAAGATTTATGTAAAAACCAAGCCCAAGCCCTTTGCAGCCGGGTTGGTAAACAGTTTAAGCGTTACGTTATCGCAGAAATATCGAGCGAAAACATTAAAGAAAAAAGCTATAAAGCCATGACATGGCAGTCTAGTATTGAAGGCTTGAGCTTTACTGAAGCCACTTTTCCCATTGTCGTATTTCCTGAAAAAATACCGCCTTTAGTGAAAGCTGAGTATGCTTTTTATGTGACTTCAGGAATGATTTTAGCAACCGGTGGCCTGATGACTTTGCTTATGTGTATAGAGACATATGGTTCCACTGATTTTTTTGCTGCAAAAGTCACTGCAGGCCTAACAGCCGGACTGTCAGCAGTCACAGCTCTCGGCGGAGCTGGCGTACACATACGTCGAGCTTACCTAGAAAGCAAGCGAGAAGCTGGTGAAGATGAAGAGTATGTAGAATTGAGCCCAATCCCAATAAGCTACGCTCTGCCAATGCTCGTTAGTGAGCTATGGTGCGAATAAACTGGTGAAAAAACGGCCGCTTGTTTACTTATTTGCCAGCGCACTGATCGGTACTTTTAGTGCGCTAGCATTAAATATCGATGCAAACCTGTGGCTTGGCTGCGGATTATGTTGGCTATTTTTGTTGGTACTTATTCGCAACCAGTTGTTTCGTATTATTTGCTTGTTGTTTTTTTGTATGTTTATCTCTGCCTGGACCGCTCAACACCATCAACAAACTTATCAGCAGATATTATCTTCTTTACCTAAAAGCCCCATTCATGGACGAGTAGTAAGTTTATGGCCTAGTATAAAAGGCTCTAACAAAATTATCGTTCAATCAGCCTCTAGCTTTATTGCACTTAATTTAATGGATGCAGCAGCAGCACTTAAAATCAAGCCTGGTCAGGATATTATTTTTGCAGCCAAGCTCAAGCCCATGCATAGAGCACTTTCGCCGGTTTTATTTGATAGCTATCGCTTTGGTTTAGTACGAAATATCCATGCGACAGCAAGCATCAACGAGCCGCGCCTGATTTTTTTAAGTCCGACGATCAAAAGCTCATGGCTTGATCGCTTAAGGGAAAAACTTAAAGAACCTATCATAAAAAGCTTAAGCCCCCATCAATCATCATTACTTTTGGCGCTTATTTTAGGCGAAACCAGCCTGTTTAGCCCTGAGCAAAAAAATATCTATCAAAACATTGGTGCTCAACACTTGCTTGCAGTCAGCGGTTTACAGATAACACTGATTGCCGGCTTATTTCTAGCCTTGTTATTACCACTATGTGCCTTATTTTTGCCGCCATCTTATAGCTATTTATCCTACATGTTGTCTTCGATTTTTACGATAATTATTATATGGATTTTTATTGCACTATGCGATTACCCAAGAAGTGCCATTCGTGCAGGACTCATGACGAGTGTAATTTTAACTAACTGGTTTTTAGGTAGAAAAATAGATATTTTTGACGGGTTATTATCAGCAGGATTTATATGTTTATTATTTGATCCATTGAGCATTCTTGATGTAGGTTTTTTACTCTCGTATTCAGCAACGCTCGGTTTACTTTCTGCTCATTATTTGGCGACTCCCTTAATCGAGCGCATAGCTAAGCAATCAGCCATCGCCAGCTGGATTATTAAGCTGGTAGTTTCTTCCACCGGTGCTATACTTGCTAGCCTACCGGTTATTCTGGTTTATATCGGTACCTGGTCGAGCGCGAGCATCTTCGCCAATATTATTTTGGTGCCCATAGCCGCGATTGTACAAATACCAGCAATTATTGGTGGAATATTAGGAGCTTTTTTAGACCTAACAATACTGATTAAGATGGCAGCGTTTTGTGCAAGTATTATCGAAATTTTAGCCGAGTTCTTAGATAGTTTAACCGGAGGAGTAAGCTTGGTTGGTTTGATAACGCCAACTACCATTATAATAAGCTCTCTCTCATTATTGCTGGCCTTTTTGAGCCTCATCACCTGGCGTATCAGAACACTGATTGCCAGTGCTTTGCTATGTTTATTGACCTTGAGTGCTAGCTTTTTCTTAGTTGATCACGATTTTTCAGCCATTGTTATACCGGTGGGCCAGGGGGATGCCACGCTTATCAAAATGCCCAGTGGACACAGGATGCTCATTGATGCCGGTGGCAGCACTTACGGTGATTTCGATCCGGGAGCATCGATTGTCGTACCAACACTCAAGCACCAGGGAGTGGCCAAGCTCGATATCTTAGCGATTAGCCATCCAGACCGAGACCATATTATGGGCGCTTTTGCCGTACTTGATCAAATAGACGTCAAAGAAATCTGGCACAGTGGCTTCGCCCCTGATCACCCACTTACTCAAAGACTTATCAACCACGCCCATCGCAAACATATTATTATTAAAAATAGTGCAGAGATTTTTGGTAAACATAATTTTGGTGAAACTATCGTAGAAATAATCGCGCCTCATAGCCCTAAAGCTTTCTATGATGAGTTGTCGGCTAACAATAACAGCTTAGTTATTAGAATTAGCCATCAGGGTAAAACTCTCTTATGGCCAGGAGATATCGAGTTTGAGGGCGAACAGCTTTTATTGGCAGATGCACAGACACTTAAAGCTGATATCCTCAAAGCTCCTCATCATGGATCTAAAACTTCCTCGTCTGAGCTTTTGCTCGATCAGGTACAACCACAACTAGTAATCTATTCAACTGGTCATAATAACCGTTTTGGTTTTCCCCACCAAGAAATAACTAAACGCTATAAAAAACGCGGTATTGACAGCCTCAATACTGCAGATGGTCAAATAACGATTAAGATCGCTAACAATATAATTAGCTGGTCTAGTTACCAACTCTAAAACTACTTAATTTCACCTTCGCCAATACTTTTATCTTCTAGATACAAACGTTGGTCAAAACTATTGATATTTAAATAACTCACCTCAGACTCTTCTTTATTATAAGAATACTCAATTGAAGAGCCTTCAAGAGCTTGATCAACAGTCGCATACCCACCAAGCAATTGGGATAAAAGAAAAGCGCGGTGATTATTTTTGAGCAAGCTCGATCCATCTTGCCAAGAGTTTTGCAAAGAACGATAAAAAGACTGACCGGAAAACCAATTACTCAAAAAGCTAAAACTAAAAAATGGCGAAGCAGACGGATTGACTCCATTAGCCTTATGTCCTGCTGATGCCAATGCATTAAAGCCACCAATAAAAGCTTGCTTGCCGCTGCCACCTTTGCAGGCTTCGCTGTAAACCATACGTATTTTCACGCTGTCACAAGGTACATTCCATTCAGGCTTAATATTTTGGCCACCACCGTGAACCATACTGACATAATCAACGATGTCAAATTCAAGGGCTTGAGCCCAAATAAAAGACATGTAGTCATTATCACGAGATAAATCACCTTGAGCTATAAAAACCTTGTCATAAACTTTTTCAGCATGTTCTTTGATCCACTCAGCTCTGCTTTCATCCCAATTAGCTATAACGTCTTCAACACTGAGATTTTTAGAACCAGATACTTTTCTTGTAAACTTAGAAACCGCTTCACCTAAAGCGCCAAAATCACCAGGCTGAAGAAAGCCTAACATCAGCGGCAAATTTTTTAGGTTTTCTTCATTCATACCCGCAAGATGATGTTGATCAATTGTTACAATTAGTGACTTAGTTTGAGCCCATGAAATACTTAAAAAGCTCTGAGATAATAAAAACGCCAATAATATTAATTTAATTTTCATTAACTACTCCTATAGTATAGATAACATATACCTGAGTTGTTGGTAATGACGACAGCTCCCTTAGGTTTCTGATTTCTAGAAAAATCAGTCAATCGAGCTTTAAGAAAAAAACTGGCGCGTTATCTTTAGCTTAGAAGATAAAATTATAGGTGGCCTTATGGACGATCAACTAAGTCTCGTACGTGAAAGTTATGCTCGATTTAAAGATAAGCATGAACAAGCTCGCGCTCATTTTAAGCGCCCACTTACGCTTACGCACAAGATTCTTTCAGCTCATATGGATTCTATTATTGGTGAAGATGGCAATGCGATTAAGCCGGGTGATTCCTACGCTCACTTTTATCCAGATCGGGTAGCTATGCAGGATGCCACGGCACAAATGGCGCTGTTGCAGTTTGTGTCAGCTCAAAAAGACACCGTGGCCGTACCCACTACGGTTCACTGCGATCACCTGATTCAAGCACATCATGGCGCTGATCGTGATCTTAAAGAATCATCAGTGACTAACCAAGAAGTCTATGATTTTTTGCGTACGGCGAGCGCAAAATATGGCATTGGTTTTTATCAACCGGGTTCAGGCATTATCCACCAAGTAGTATTAGAAAATTACGCTTTTCCTGGTGGCATGATGATCGGTACTGATTCTCATACTCCCAATGCTGGTGGCTTAGGCATGGTGGCAATTGGTGTGGGCGGTGCTGATGCTGTCGACGTTATGGTTGGCGGACCCTTACTATTAAAGTGGCCACAAGTTATCGGTGTACACTTAAAGGGAAGACTTAAAAACTGGAGTTCCCCCAAAGATATTATTTTGAAGTTAATGGGTATTCTAAGCGTCAAAGGCGGCACCGGCCATATTGTCGAGTTTTTTGGTGATGGCTGTAAATATATATCAGCTACCGGCAAAGCCACCATCACCAACATGGGTGCTGAACATGGTGCAACCTGCTCGGTTTTTCCCTACGACCAATCGATGGCTGAATATTTACAAGCTTCTGGTCGAGCAGAGATTGCCAAACTTGCTGATCAGCATCAAGCTTACTTAGCAGCTGACCAAGAAGTATATGACCATCCTGAGAAATATTACGACCGCGTAGTTGAAATTGATTTAGATAATTTATCTACGCATATTGTGGGCCCCCATTCACCCGATCTCGGTCGGCCTGTCAGCGCACTCAAAAGTGAAATAACCGCCAAGGGCTATCCCAATAATATCAGTGCCGCTTTAATTGGATCTTGCACCAATAGCTCTTTCGAAGATATTTCTCGAGCCGCATCGATTGCTACTGAAGCAGCTAAGCTGGGATTGAAAGCTCGTGTGCCGTTTTATATTACGCCAGGCAGCGAAACTGTATTTAGCACTGTTAGTAAAGCCGGCTTACTCGAAGCACTGAAAAAAATCGGTGGCGTAGTCCTAGCTAATGCCTGCGGGCCCTGTATTGGCCAATGGCAACGCGATGATATCAAGCCAGGACAAACTAATACTATTGTCAGCTCTTACAATCGTAATTTTCCCGGCCGTAATGATGGCCAGCGTGAAACGCTGTCTTTTCTCGCTAGCCCTGAAATTGTCGTTGCCATGGCCTTATCAGGCAAGCTTGATTTTGATCCCCAAACTGACGAACTTAAAGCCCCTGACGGCAGCTTAGTAAGACTATCGGTGCCAAGTGGACAGACTCTGCCCACAGGGGGGTTAAGCCTAGAACTCACCGGTTATCTTGCTCCTCCTAAAAATAACAAGGCTATCGCTATTGCTGTCGACCCCAAATCCCAACGATTGGCGCTGCTTAAACCTTTTCCTGCTTGGAACAGTCAAGATTTTATTGACATGCCAGTTTTACTTAAAGCAATGGGTAAATGCACCACCGATCATATTTCCCAAGCAGGAGTATGGCTAAAGTTTCGTGGCCACCTCGATAAAATCGCTAATAATACTTATATTGGTGCCATTAATGCGTTTACTAAAACTCCCGGCACCGGCATCAACGTAATTACTAAGAGCCCAGAAGAAGTATCTCTACCTGATCTTGCCCGTAACTATCAGGCCCACAATCTTTCGTGGGTGGTTATTGGCGATGAGAACTTTGGTGAGGGCTCAAGTCGTGAGCATGCAGCTATGCAGCCTCGCCATCTTGGCTGTAAGGCTATTATCGTAAGAAGTTTCGCCCGTATCCATGAGACCAATCTGAAAAAGCACGGCATCCTGCCACTAAGCTTTAAAAATCCTGCTGATTACAACAAAATCACCGTCAATGATCGTATAAACATAGTGGGCTTAAAAAATCTCGCCGAAAACGAGCCTGTCCATCTCATTATCAAACATCAAGATGGCACCAAAGAAGAAATCTCCTGCCTTCACACCATGTCAAAAGCCCAGATCGACTGGTTCAAAGCAGGCTCTGCACTCAATGATTTAGCGAGGAAGCATTAATTTCTAAAACCGGCCCCTGAGCACTAAAGATCATGCTTTCTATAGTGCTGTCGCTGAGCTTGCTGGCTATGCTCAAAGGCTCGCCTAGCTTTACGCTAGCTAAAAACTTAGCTTTTATGCTGCTCAGAGGTTTATGGGTATTGGGCCATTGTTTGAGCATGGCATGCCACGTTTCTAACATTAATAGCTGGCTTGGCACCTGAACTTCTGTGCGGCCATTTAATATAGCTAGGTCATGGCTGGTGAAAAAACTGTTTTCTTGGTTTAGAGAGCTAAAAAAATTACTAATATCCTGTTCACAAAACTCACGCCATGGCTGAGCTGAACCAATCAGATTAGTTTCAGCTCGAAAGTACTTTTTCTCACCGCGAATAAAATAGTTAATTTCCATCAAAAGCCATGCTCCTGAACTATCAGCTAGGCGGCCAGATAGGCTTAAAAACTTATCCCGCTCACCACTGCGTATAACTTGCTGGTTTATAAGACAGCTATTGCCTTGAAAAGGCGCTGGTTTCAACAGCAATAGATTGATTTCGCACAGTTGTAATCTTTCGAGTGACTCACCTTGTGATTGGTCAAGCAGTATGCTTAATAGCTCTGGCAAAAACTGCATCATGGTACTAACGGTCATGGGTCTTATTCTCCATGGGCAATTCAGCAAAATGGCTTTAATCTGTCAAGTGCAACTGCTACAAGGAGGCCCATGAGTTATACCGCTTTTACTGCCCTGATCTTTAGTATTCATCATCTATCAGCTGTAGCTACGCTGATCATTGCCGCTACCATCAGCCTGGTGATTTTTCTCATATTTATCAAGGGCCGGCCTTATCGGGCGCTTAAGCTCAGTGCTACTGTCTTATGTGCGCTGATGATCGGCGAATATCTTGCAGAAGGCATATTTGAGAAACAAGCTGTCAGCTTGGAAATAGTGAAAGCAGGTTAGCTTTTAAGCCATATGCCCAGGATATCTTCACCAAGAGTTTTTTCTTGGCTAAAAGCAAAACCCAATTTGCTCAAATCGGTGGGAGCATAGGCCAAACCAAGACCGGTCGCGCCAATTGTCTGTTTGGATCTAAACCACCAAATTTCATCGGCGAGATTTTCTTCCATCAAGCTTTTAAATAAACGAGCGCCTGGTTCTACCAACACACTGGTAATTCCTCGCTCAGCTAAAAGCTCTAAGGCAGCTAAGATTTTCGGTCGGCCTGATACCTGCCATAGATCACCAGTAAACGATTGCTCAGAGCCTAAAACAACACGCACCGGTTGCCCACCGTGGCGAAGATCTCCTAAACGTGCTGTCAGCTTGGGTTTATCGATACGAAAGGTATTAGCACCAACCATCACAGCATCAAGGGCGCGCCGCATATTATGAACGACAATATCAGCATCAAGCCCAGTAATTTTAGTTCTCATGCCCATACGAGCGATTTTTAGGTCATCGCTGCTGGCAATTTTAACAATGACATAGGGTCGCTGCTTGAGAATATAGCTAGCAAAAGGCCTGATTAAAGCTTGTGACTGTTCTAGCCAATCTTGATCAGTAAGCTGCTCAACACTTAAACCTGCCTGAGTAAGAGCTTTAATACCATTGCCACATACAATCGGATTAGGATCAAGGGCGCCATAAATCACTCGCTTGATACCAGAATTAATTATCGCCTCCGTGCAAGGTGGCGTGCGGCCAATATGACAGCAGGGCTCAAGCGTCACGTATAAACTTGCACCTTCCAGAGAAATACTGGCCTGATCGATGGCTAGTTTTTCGGCATGAGGACCACCAACTTTTTGCGTATAAGCTCGGCTTACAATCTGGCCATCTTTCTCGATTATGGCACCAACACTAGGATTTGGGTGCGTACTCCCATAGGCATACTGAGCTTGTTTTAACGCTTCAGAAAAATAAGCATGCTCTGACTGTGACTTTAGCAACCAAGATAAGACTGACTTAGGCATAGTAAGCCCATAGCTGAGTAAAACTGCCTTGACAATTGACCGCTAGTCTCTAGCATGTGCCCGACGTTGGGACGGAGTGTGGCGCAGCTTGGTAGCGCACTTGACTGGGGGTCAAGGGGTCGCAGGTTCAAATCCTGTCACTCCGACCAAACTTTATTATTTCTAAAGCATCTTGTGGGTCATCGCTAAAATAAAGCATTTTCAGATCCTCTTCGCTGATCGTCTTATTTTTGAGCAAGGTATCAAGCAAAAAGTTTTTCATGGGTGCCCAAAAATCAGTACCCATTAAGACCACCGGGAAATAGCTAATTTTTTTGGTTTGCACCAAAGTTATTGTCTCAAATACTTCATCGAGCGTGCCAAAACCACCGGGAAATACCACGAAAGAGCTTGAATAGCGTAACAGCATCACTTTACGAATGAAAAAATGCTTAAATTCAACGAAGACATCTAAATAAGGATTGGGCGCTTGCTCATAAGGCAAAGTGATATTACATCCAACTGAACGGCCATGGGCATCTTTGGCACCTCGATTAGCCGCTTCCATAATACCAGGGCCACCGCCGGTCATAATCGTTAAACCAGATTGGGCGACCAAACGAGCAGTTTCTCGCGCTAAGGCATAATAACGATGATTACTATGAAAACGGGCTGAACCAAAAAAAGTCGCACATGGTCCTACTTTATAAAAAGCTCTAAAGCCCTTAATAAACTCATAAGATATGCTTGAGAGCATGCGTAAATCATCAAAACGCCGTTTAGGACCCTCGATCAGCTGTTTATCGCTTGTATCTACGCTATGTTTACCCCACGGGTCAAAGTGGCCATTATTATTTTGAGACTTTTCGTCTGGTTCTTTATTCACGCTTAATAATCCTTTTTTATTTGTGCTTGCTAAGCAATAATTTATTTTAATAAATCTTTATATAAATCTATTCTACGGTCACGAAAAAATCCAAACGAAGCCCGATGCCGAGCGGCTTTTTCTTTATCTACTTCAACGACCCTGAGTCCTTCTTCTTCAGCCATATTGGTGATTTCATGACCAAACTCATCACAAATAAATGACGACCCATAAAAAGTCTGCCCCCCCTCAGTGCCAATACGATTAGCCGCTACCACTGGAACCATATTAGCCACAGCGTGGCCCTTCATCACCCGCTGCCAAGGCTCCTTGGTTGATAACCATGAAGCATGAGGCTCAGAGCCAATCGCGGTTGGGTACAACAATACTTCAGCACCTTGTAAAACCATACTACGAGCTGCTTCAGGAAACCACTGGTCCCAGCAAATCCCCACCCCCAAAGAGCCAAACCTAGTCTTAAAAACTTTGAAGCCGGTATTGCCGGGGCGAAAATAAAATTTCTCCTGATAACCCGGTCCATCAGGGATATGGCTTTTACGGTAAAGGCCAAGCTTAGTTCCGTCCGCATCAATCATAAGCACCGAATTAAAATAATGCGGACCAGATTTTTCAAAGAACGACCAGGGAATTACGATCTTATACGCTTGAGCAGCAGCTCTAATCGCTCTTAGATACTTATTGTCGAGATCTAATGCATAGCTAAAATTATTTTCGTCCTGGGTCTTACAAAAATAGCTTGTTAAATATAATTCTGGTGGCAATACTATGTGAGCTCCTAACTTATGGGCTTGTTCAATATAGTTAATAACTTTTTGGTTATTCTCATCTGAGTTATTACTAAAAGAGCTTTGTATAATGCCAATTTTAATCTTCATATAGCTAAAACCTAAATATTTCTTGTGACATACAGTGAAAAGCCCCACCACCTGACAAAATCGCCCGCGCACTGCATGCTATGACTGGAACCTCAAAATAACCTCTTAATACCGCCAGCGCTTCTTGATCGTAATGGCTATGATAGGTGGGCATAATAACTACCTGATCACCAATAATAAAGTTAAGATAACTAGCCGGCATAATCTCTCCATGCTCATCAATAATCTTTCCCGGCGAGGGCAACTCTAGGAGATTAAAACTCATGCCAAGTTGTTGCTTTATTTCCAACAAAAGCTGGGCATTAGGATCGCTTGTTTCTCTGGCCATCATAAGTGCTACGGTATTGGGTCCAATAAAACGGGCGATCGTATCGACATGGCCATCCGTATGGTCGTTTAGCAGACCCCTATTGAGCCATATAACAGTATGAGCACCAAGTTTGGCTTTGAGCTCCGCTTCAATCTGATCTTTGCCTAGATCAGGATGACGATTAGGATTGAGCAAGCATTGCTCAGTAGTAATTACCGTGCCCTGGCCATTACATTCAATCGCACCGCCCTCAAGAACCAGGCTCGATTCAACAACTTCGAGTCCAAACTCGCGCGCCATGCGTATACGCAAATCGTGATCGTCTTTGAAGAGATATTTGCCGCCCCAGCCATTAAAATGAGGGCATAGCAAGCGTACTTGAGCTGCTTGGTTTAAGAGCCAGATCGGCATGGTATCTCTCAGCCAAATATCGCCATAGCTGATGATTTTAAAGCTTATATCGCTCGAGATTAATAAACTTTGCAGGTGATTAAGGGCTTGTTGATGGGGAACAAGAATAAGTAGCGACTCCCCAATCAAAGCATTGACTAGAGCCAAAAACTCTTGTTGGGCAGGTGCTAAGTTCTCAGCCCATAGACTTTTATCAAAGGGCCAAGCCAGACAAATAGTTTTAGGCTTACGCCATTCGGGCGGACGGCTGTACAAAAGACACCTCGCTCGCCCACAACTAACTAAATCACTTCTAAAGTGCAAGTAGCACTGCAACCATCACCACTAACATGATTCCCATCATCGCACTGCTCGTTGGGGGTTATTCTAGCGTTACCACAGTTTTCAAGCTCGCAAAACTTAGAACAGCCATCAGCATTAACCACGTTGCCATCATCACATTCTTCGCCAACATCAATAATGCCATTACCGCAAACCTCACGCCAACAAGCCTTAGAGCAACCATCACCATTGTCTAAGTTCGCATCATCACACTGTTCACCAGTATCGATTGAGCCGTTGCCACAACGCTCAAACTCACAAACTTTATTACAACCGTCACCATTGGTATTATTGGCATCATCACACCATTCACCTTTTTCCAAGACACCATTACCGCATACAGGAAATTTACACAAAACATTACAGCCATCGAGATTATCAGCATTGCCATCATCACATTGTTCAGTCGCACTACGCTTGCCATCACCGCATACACCTAAAACAACCAGACCATCATAAAGGCCATCACCAAACTCATCATGAAACAGTTCGTCAGGAGGAGGAATAGCGGGATTAAGATAGCCATCTTGTGGTTGATCGTCTGGTTGTGATCCAGATTCAACCTCTTCTTCAATATCAGGCGCAAGCTCACGCTTAACCGTAACGCTAACTGGTTTTTTAGCCTCAGGGACATCAGTGATATTTTGCTGACTAGAATTGACCGATTTAAGCAGTTTAGGATCGATTAGCTCCGTCTGCTTTGTTTCACAACCGCTCCACAGTAATAATAATAACAGATATTTTTTCATGGTATCGTCTCGTATAAAAAGCGATACCTTAAGATTATCACAAGCAATTTTTTATGTACAAAAATTAACATCTCCGGCGTAGACAGTATGTACGACATCACCTGAGCGTACTTGCAAAGAGCCATCTTTATTGAGACCACAGCCGACCCCAACAATAGCCTGGTTTTTATACTGTAAAGTAAGCTTAGAACCTAGAGAAACACAGTTTTTTTGGTAGCGCTCAAAGATAAAATCTGATTCAGCATGCTCAAGCAGATGCTCCAAAGCTTTTACGATATATAATAAAAGATCATATGCCTTAATAGCTAAGCCTAAGTCGGCTAAACTTACAGCATGAGCTACCTGATGATTAATCACCGGGCTTTTTACGATATTTACACCAATACCTATCACACTTGCTGTTATCTCGTTTTCAGACCATACATTCTCAACTAAGATGCCAGCTAATTTTTGATAGCCACTAAAATATGCGTACTCTTTATTATGCTTGCTTTTAATCACAATATCGTTAGGCCATTTAATATAGCTTGAAACTTGATGCTGAGCTAAAACATCAATTACTGCCAGTGCCGGTATCAATGAGAGCAAGCTGAGTGGTTGCGGCAGATGAGGTTTGGCCAGTAAAACAGACATGGCTAAATCACCTTCGCTCATCATCCATGATCGCTGCCAACGACCACGGCCTGCATTTTGGCTTTTAGCAAATACTACCGTGCCGCTGGGATAGCCTTTTTTTTGCAGATCTAAAGCATAGCTATTGGTTGAATCAACAGATTCTATCTCTACCAGAGTAAGCTTCATCGCTAATCAACCTGACAAACCAGGCCCTTTAAATAGCCTGATTGGGGACAAAACAATGACACTGGATGATCGGGAGCTTGGTTGAGCTCGTAGATAACTTTGGCATTACGACCTGCGTCTTTAGCAGCGGCAAAAATAATTTTCCTAAATAAATCAACACTGACATGCTGAGAGCACGAAAAGCTAAATAATAGACCACCGGGTGCCAAGTTTTTTAAAGCTAACAGGTTTATATCTTTATAGCCGCGGGCTGCCCGCTCAACAGCATGAGAACTTTTGGCAAAAGCCGGCGGGTCAAGCACGATCACATCAAAATCGCCGGCTTTAATATCACGCAAATAGTTAAAGCAATCAGCCACGATCGTGTGGTGCTCACCAACAAAAGGCCGGTTATGCTCGACATGGTTCTTGCATAAACTTATCGCCTGCTCGCTGATATCAACCGAAGTCACCGCTTGAGCCCCGCCTTTAAGCGCATAGACACTAAAACCGCCAGAATAACAAAAAGCATCAAGCACTCGCTTATGCTTAACCAGTTGACTCAAAAGCTTACGATTATCGCGCTGGTCCAAAAAATGGCCGGTCTTTTGGCCGCTAATCAAATCAGCATTAAAAATCAAGTTATTTTCTCTAAAACTACTTATACATACTGAATCAGTATTACTAATCCCGCGTTCAGCGAGAAATTTCTCAATCAGGGGCAATATCGGCTCAAGACCTGGATTAGACAGTTGAATCACCGCTGAATCACCAAAAATATCGCACACTAAACCAGAGAAACCATCGCCCTCACCATGCAAAAACCTAAAGCCATTGGTTTCATGGCTCGGCAAAGCCAGCATTGCCCGCAAGCTCCAAGCCTGCTCAAGTTTATTGCGCCAAAAGCTCTCATTAATCTCAGCGCTCATATCAAAGCAAAAGAGCCTAAGCACTAAGCCTTCAGATCCACAATAATGCCCCCGTGCATGAGCCTTACCGCTATGGTCAGCGACAATAACCTCACCACCTAAAACCAAGTCTTTAGGTAATTTGCTGATGGCCCCCGAAAATATCCACGGATGAAAATTAGTGAGCGTCCGCTCTTTGCCTGATTTAAGCGTAATTATTGGTATGTTTGTCATAAGCTGGTCTTAGCAGCCTAATCATACTGAGAATAGTACCTGAATCTGCTTAGGCAAAAGCTAGAACTCGGAAAATTGTAGTGTGTAAAACTCATTATAAAAATCACTGGCACGCATAAAAAAACGCTCATTTTTTTGTATGCCTGGCCGCATGTTTATCAGGTCTGGAGCATAACTCACCGATCGGGCTTGCTTGCCACCGTGAGGGTTACGTAAGAGGATTTGTTTTTTTATGCGGTCCACACCCATAACTCCATAGCAATGGTGATCATATAAACCGTTGGCTAGTCCATCACCAGTTATTTTACCGTAACTTTTGCCTCGTGGCGCAACATAGGCGTACATGACGCAACCTGCATCTAAACAAGAGCTCACAAATTTTAAGAGCTCATCGGCATCAGCGAGATAGTCGGAGTTAACGATGCCATTACTATTGGCTCTTTATTATTAGCAAAAACAGGTTGTTGATACGAATCATCGATAGAAAGCATCGTAGATCATAAATTTCATGTTATAGCCTATCAATATATATAAGTACGTATGTAATAAGTTTGCACGATAATTTCATGAAAATTTTAAAGATGCTATAGCCTGAATGGTAGTTGCTAACTTGTCGATTTCATACAGCTATCCCAAACTTATAGCTATTGATAAATATACCAATAAAAATACCATCTTGATGTTTGCCGAAAACCAAAGCCAATGGTTTTCCAAAAATTTATTAGAGAGTAAAAGAATTAATCTGGGCTGATTTATCCTGGGGAATACCCCAAGCTAACTTATTGTTGTAATTACTAAGAAGTTAACATGGAGGTTTTTATGTTACGGGTAAATGCCTTCTTGGTGGTTTTATTGTCTCTTTGTTCAGTTACCTGCGAAGCGGGTTTGGTGCATAGGTCTCGGAAAGATTTGCAGGCTCATGCCCTGGCAGAAAAACTCTATAAAAAGGCTTTTGCCGAAAGCTTTGCTGGCCAATGGCAAGAGGCTAATCAAGACTCAGATCGAGCTGCTTTGCTCGATCATGGTACTAGGCGCTGGTCTTATGAAGCTAGAGATTTTATCCACCATCGTTAGTCAACATGTCATATTATACCCCTATATATGCCCTTGATATCAAAGGTAAATTTTGTTAAATCGCCTTTTTAAAGAGGTGATTTCTATGATTTTAAAAAAATTTTATTGTTTGTTTTGGCTAGCAGTATTTACTGTGGGACTAAATCTTAGCGCATCTGATGAAACTGAGAGGAAGTGGAACAAGGAAGGAATTCCTCATCACGGATGGATTCATGATGATGTTGAAGATTTAGGAGTAGCTGAAGGTGTCTGCGATATGTGCGATAAAACTCATATTCGCTATATCCACACGGTAAGTCATGATGAGCATGATTCTCTTCGTGTCGGATGTATTTGTGCCGAAAAAATGACTAAAGATTATGTAAATCCAAAAGCGCGGGAAAAAGCTGCCAAGAACATGGCAGCGAAGAGAAAGCTAGCCGAGCGAAAAGCGCAAGAACGTCAGCAGTCTTGGTTAAATTTGGATGGATGGACTTCTAAAGAAAATGGTAATTACACAAAATCATTGAATAACAATTGGGTAACGATTTTTAAGAAAGAAAGAATTTGGAGATATGTTTTCAATAATCAATTCAGTCAGGGGTTTAATAGCGCAGAATCAGCAAGAGCAGCCTTTGCAAACAATTATATAGAACTCATTAAAAACTCTTATTAATTTAATGCTATTAGCCTGTGGAATATTTATAAGGCAGAAAAAGCATGAAACATTATCTCTTATATTTTGCTGTGGTACTTTGGTTTTCCGGGAGAGGTATGGCTGTTGAGGAACCTAAATTTGAGGTTGTTAAAAAAACAGATTCATATGAAATTCGATCTTATAAATCTACTATCGTTGCAGAAACGAAAGTAGAAACAGCATTCGAAGATGCTGGAAATGAGGCCTTTAAAGTTCTTGCTAGCTATATATTTGGCAACAATAAATCTCAAACCAAGATGGAAATGACTGCTCCTGTTTCACAGGCTAAATCAGAAAAAATTGCCATGACTGCGCCAGTAGGAATGAAGAAAGATGATGGAGGATTTTTGGTGCAGTTCACTATGCCTTCTCAGTTTAGCATGAAGACATTGCCGCAACCAAACGACTCGCGCGTCACAATTCGCGAAATTCCAGCTCGTAAGGTTGCCGTTTTAAGATATTCTGGCACCTGGTCAGAAAGTAGATACAGAAAGAAACTCTGCCAATTGGAAATAGCCCTCAAAAAAGACAAACTAAAAACTCGTGGCGAACCCGTGTTTTGCCGATTTAATTCGCCGTTTTGGCCGCCTTGGTTTATGAGACGAAATGAAATTTGGATTGAGCTTGCCGATTAGAAACCACCAAAGGTGTTGCAAATAATGCTCAAAGCTCCACAATGATTCTTATCTAAATTAGCATTATTGTGGATCAAGCCATGCAATATATTTTTCGCTGCGAAAAGCTCGTTCGAGATCGTATTCCTGCTTTAATGACCAAGCCTGGCCATGTGGTTGAGACAACAACCCTTGATCATAAAGATCATATCCACGCGCTTAAAGCCAAGCTTTTGGAAGAGGCTATGGAAGTTAACAGCGCGAATACACGTGATGAAATCATTGAAGAGATTGCTGATCTTAAAGAAGTGATTGACGCTTTAGTATTGAAACTCTCGATCAAAAATAGCGAAATTGAAGAAATTAAAAGAAAAAAATCCATGAAAGATGGCAGTTTTGATCGCGGGATCTTTCTAAAAACGGTAGAAGCTCCCCATGATTCAGAGATCGCTTTAAGATTTTTACAAGAACCCCTTAAATACCCAAGGATCACTGCCCATGACCAAACCCTTGATTCTAGTCAGTAATGATGACGGTTATAACTCGATGGGAATTATCGCACTGACACGTGCGCTTTTACCTATTGGTCGCGTTGTTGTGGTAGCCCCATCAACTGATCAAAGCGCTATATCTCATGCTATTTCACTTAACCGACCGCTGAGACTAAATAAAAAACCTTCAATTATCGACAACGGCCAGGAAGCAGAGGTGTACAGCGTCGATGGCACACCAACTGATTCGGTATATATGGGCGTGCATTATTTGCTCAAAGATAATAAACCAGACCTAGTAGTATCTGGTATTAATCACGGTGCTAACTTGGGCTACGATGTGCTCTATTCCGGCACGGTATCAGCAGCTATGGAAGCGGCTTTGTTGGGTATTACCTCGGTGGCCGTGTCACTGGTTTCTTTGCATAGCTACAACTTTGATAAAGCCGCTCAGTTTAGCCAAGAGTTTTGTTCAGGAATTTTGAAAAAATCTTGGCCTAAAGCAACACTGTTCAACGTCAATATCCCCAAAAGAGTTGACAAGCTTGATTATGCAGTCACCCATTTAGGACGGCACGAATACACCTCTGATGTGGCTGAACGCAAAGATCCACGAGGCAACAGCTATTATTGGATTGGCGGAACCTGGCGCGGCTATGAAGATTTACCTGGCACTGATTGTCGAGCGATTGCCCAAGATCTTATTTCTGTTACCCCCATGACACTAAACCTTACTTGCGTGCCACTGTTAAGTGAGTTGATGACGGTAAAGGCAGAAGTAAAACCGATTGCTCTCTTTGAAGAATATCAATAACAGGGAGTAGTTATGAGCCAATTGCCTGATTTTGGAGCGACTCATGCTGATCCGCTTGCTGTCAAGCTTAGCAGTATCGACCAGCTGGTTGAAGTCTTTAAAAATACCGAGAAAAAACCTGGTGAAGAGCTTTTAGGGATTGAGTACGAGATGTTTGCCCATGACCGTCTCGCCAAGCATCCACTAGCCTATGAGGGGCATACCAGTATTATTAGTCTCTTTACTAAACTTATCTCACAGGGCTATCAGCCCATTATTGAACATGGTCATATCGTAGCGCTCAGAGGTAGCGAAGCCGTAATCGCTCTTGAACCTGGTGGTCAAATAGAAATTGCCGCGCACCCACAAAAAAATCTGATGGCTGTTAATAGCATCTTCTTAACCGTGGCCAAAGAGCTTAACCAAGCTGCCCAAAGTCTTAATATCGATCTTTTTGCCCTGGGCGTTCATCCACTGGCAAAACGTGGCGATATGGCACAGGTAAAAAAGACCCGCTATGAAATCATGCGCTCATATATGCAAGCTCAAAATGGTCTTGGGCTTGATATGATGACGCGCTCATGCGCCATTCAAATAAATCTGGATTTTGTCAGTGAAGCTGACATGGTTGCTAAAACTCAGCTGGCAGCCAAGCTCATGCCTTTTTTGTCTGTCTTATGCTCTTCAAGCGCTTTTATTGAAGGTAAGCCTTCGCCCTATGCCATGCCCCGAGGCCGTATCTGGCAAAAAACCGATCAAGCTCGCACGGGAATTCCAGCCATGATTTTTACCAAAAACTTTGGTTATGAAGCGTGGATCAACTGGGTACTCGATATTCCCATGTATTTTATTCGCCGTGGTGCTGAGTACACCAATGTAGCTGGCTCATCATTTAGGGAGTTCATGGCTCATGGTTTGGCTGGTCATAAAGCGACAGTGAGAGATTTTGTTGATCATCTGTCAACTGCTTTTACCGAAGTGCGCTTAAAGCCAATTTTAGAGCTACGAAGTCCGGATTCTTTGCCGGTAGTCTACGTGCAAGCCCTGTCAACTCTATCGTGGGCTTTGTTATATCAAGCGAAGGCTTTTAGACGTGCACAAGAGCTCTTGGCTGAACTTGATCATCAAGCCTTAGTAAACTTGCGCACTTCTATTATAGAAAAGGGCCGCCATAATAAAATCAACGGCCGACCAGTGCTTAGTATTGCCGGCGATTTACTTGATATTGCCCGTGCTGAGCTTGGCGAACAGAGCGCTTATCTAAAACCTTTTGATAATTTAGTGGCGCATAACTGTACAGTTGCTGAATATTTAACCAAAGAGTACCAAGAAATTAATAACCATAACCTGCCAGAGCTCATCAAAAAATTGGCAGTTTTACAAAAAGCGTTAATTTAATAGTTATGAAGACAAAAAATTTCGATTTGAGACATTTCATGTTTGGTTTCTTAATGGGTGCTGCCGGAACTATGCCAGGCTTAAGCGGCGGCAGTGTCGCTTTTATCTTAGGCTTTTATCAGCGCATGATTGAGGCTATGGCTGGACTTAAACCCAAGCGAGTGGCTGAACTTATTAAAAACAAAAATTGGTCTATCCTCGCACGAAAACTCGACCTCTACTTTTTGCTTTTACTCTTAGCTGGCAAATTAGTGGGTATTTTTTTATTTTCACTCTTTATACCCTACCTGGTAAAAAGCTATCCAGCTCATATGAATGCCTTATTCTTAGGTTTGATGATTGCATCTGTCCCTCATGTTTTGACTACCTATGAACGGCGGCCGGCTTTATTTGATTGGGTGTTAATCGTAATAGCAACATTAATTACCGCTTATTTTTGCACCCTGACGAGTTCTTTGGATATTAATCATCCCCTTTTCCAGTTTATCTGTGGAGCTCTGGCGATTATTGCCATGCTATTGCCAGGTATTTCAGGCAGTTTTGTCTTGTTGTTATTGGGCAATTATCAATTTATTTTTGGCAATATTAATCGGCTATTTTATTTTGATCTAGAGGCAGCTCTTGGTTTGATGCCTTTTATATTAGGGGTAATCTTAGGCCTGATTATTTTTGTGAAAGTAATCAGCTTTTGCTTCAGTAATTTTCGTCGACCAACATTGGCCATCTTGATTGGCCTCATGCTGGGAAGTTTGCCAAGCTTATGGCCGCTACCCAATGATGATTACCCGGTTATCCTTCTACTATTGACCAGCGGCATGGCAATAACTTTTTTTTCGCTCAGGGCTCGCACTCAATGAAGATGAAAGAACTTTTTATTGTGATACTAGCCAGTTTTTTAAGCAGTTGTGCCAGTATCGATCGCCCAAAAAATAGCGACCTCGCCGGCCAGTATTATCGTGTACAAGAGGGCGACAAGCTTGCTGCTATCGCCAAAAAATATCGTCTAAACCCAGAAGAGATTATGGAAATCAACGGCATTGATCGTGCCGAAGGGCTTAAAGCAGGTATTTTGCTTTTTTTACCCGATCCCGATCCGATTGCTAACAAAATTAAACAATACGCCAAAAAACTTGAGCCCAAGAAAACTCAGCCAACTAAAACCAGCACCCGGCATATTTTTGACTTCCCGGTACCAGGTGGAATAATCACTCGCACTTTTTCTCAGAGCAAACAAAAGCCTTACGATGGTATTGGTATTAAAGCCAAACGAGGCAGTCCAGTGCTGGCAGCCTTAGATGGTAAAGTTATTTTTGTTGGTAACGATGGCACCAAGTTTGGACTTTTAGCTATTATCGAGCATCAAGAGCCCTATATAACTGTTTATACCCACCTAGACAGCAGCAAAATCAAAGTCGGCGATCAGGTTAAATCCCGTCAAGTTATCGGCACCGTAGGATTATCTGGTGGTTTAAGCTCTGCACTATTGCACTTTCAAATACGAGTCGCTCATAAACCGAGAGATCCCGCCCAGTATTTAAAGAAGGGCTAAGTAGCCATGTTGATAGTTAAGCAGGTGAGATCCAAACAAATTTGAAGTTCAACTTCAAAACTGCCAAACAACTGTTTTTACGATGTTTTTATATGGACAATAAGCTCCCCCTAGACTGGCTGTACCGATAATGGCAAGCAGAATAAATGCTCTCATAGCTCAGCGGATAGAGCACTGGTTTCCTAAACCAGGGGTCGCATGTTCAAGTCATGCTGGGAGCACCATTTTAGCGGCTAAACTTCCATGAAAAGGCGTTGAGGCCTAAGTCCATGCGTTTCATGCTAATGTAGCCGTTTTTTTCGCGAACTCTAACTACTATGGCTGTTTTATCGCCAAAAAATCGTTTAAGTCTTTCGTCAAGCTGAGGTAGGACTAGATCATATTGATAGCTTTCTAAGCCTAAGAAACTAGCGAAGGTTAAGCGACGGTATAGGTCTAGTTGATAGTTCTTATCTTCTATACTTAACTCAATCTGCGAATGGTCTGAGCGTTGACCGAAATTTCTCAAATAAGCGGGTGCATCGTTGATATATGCCAGGTAATCATGAACGGTAGTAGTAAAATCAGGTAGCTTAGCTTGCACAAGGGGCCTGGCCTCAGGATTTGTCTGTGTGGTTTCAATAAAGATCCATGCAGGATCGGCCAAACTCTTAGTATAATAACCCGGCCGTCCCTGTTCGTTGTAACCATCAATCCTCAGCTGGCGGGCCAGATTACCTTGGCCGGTTTGCATAATGCTAATGTTATCGGTGAGCATCGCCAGGCCATTGAGCGTAATTGGATGTTCTTGCCAATCGGCCTGAAAAGGCATGACTCTCAACTCGGGGTTATTATCATCTTTGCGATAGCCAAAGTGCAAAAATGGATCCTGACCGGTATCAATGTCTGACAGCATGGTGACAATTTTGATTTTTTCAGTACCTAAGCTGCGATCTTGCTCCCAACCAATCGCCATAATCGTTGAGGCGCTGGCTGAAATATTTTCAGCGATAAAGCGGCTATGCTGACGCTCGGGTAAACTGAGCCTTGCTCGCGACCACTGAGGTGACCATGGATCATAGGTGTAAATATCTTGGCCATTGTTATCGAGCGCATAGAGAGTAGTAACGCCAGTGTTAACCGGATGCCTTTGACCAACATGGTCTTCGATATAATCGTTGAAGCGACCACGATGTGAAATAGCGACCGTTTTGATATTATCCGGCAACACTAATCGTTTGCCTGAAAATAAATTGGCAATCGTACTCAAAACCGGCAAGCTAAACCATTTATCAGTCCAGTTATTAACCCTACTTTGGTTAATGGCGATATACTCTTGTCCAGCAATCATGCTGGCTGCAGCCTTTAGATCCATATTATTGCTAGCTGCCACCTCTGAGCCACGATATTCTTCTAAGACTTTTTTATAATGAACAGCCCGATTTTGATCGATGACAATGAGATTAGCCCCATCACTATCAATTGCTTGAGGTATTTCGCCGCGCTCAAAGCCATCAAAATAAAAGGCCTGCCACTGCTCATTGCCCTTTTTACGAAACCATAAAAAATCATCAGCGATGGCAAATTCATGGCTATGATTAAAACTATATTTTTTACTCTTCACATGGATTATTTGATCAGCTCGAGGTGGATTACTAGCAGCCGCCTTCTCATAATAATCAAGCTCAGCTTGAGATAAGCCTACTACTTGGGGCAAGGGCTCAATAACTACCGCCTTAGGATTAGCAGTACTAATAAAACTGTCTTTGGCTTTGTGAGCTTCGGGCCGAGCTAAGATATTTGAGCAATTACTTGTTTGATTAAAGTCGTTTAAGACTATAGTTTTTAGTATTCTGGTCATGCATGAGCAACCAATGATTGCGATAAGATATTCACAACTACTTGAAGCATTTTTAGGAAGCTGTACACGATTGAGCCTATGATACGAGGTCTCACATGCATCTAAGCATCGATAAACAATTGCTAGCCGACCATAAGCGCACAGCCCCCCCTAAGCTCAGCGACCACTTGCCCTTCGGCAAGGTTCACTCAAACCATATGTTCGTTTGTGACTTCTTAGCTGATCATGGTGGCTGGCAAACACCGCACATCATACCATTCGGGCCTTTTTTACTCGAGCCAGACTCGGTAGCTTTTCATTATGGCCAGCAAATTTTTGAAGGACTCAAAGCTTATCGCATCAAAGACTCAGAGCAAATTTCGCTGTTTAGGCCAGATATGAATGCCCAGCGTTTCTATTATTCAGCCCAACGCCTTGGCATGGAGCCGGTGCCTATCGAATTATTTTTGAGCGGCATTAAAGAGCTCATCGCTGTTGACCGTGAGTTCGTCTTGCCATTACCGGGTAGTCTTTATATTAGGCCATGCCTGATTCCACTTGACCGAGGCGTATCGTATCGGGCTTCAAGAGATTATCGATTTTTTATTATTTTAAGCGCAGTAAAACAGTATTTTAATAGCGAATCAAGCGTCAGTGTCTATGTTGAGCAAGAGATGGTCCGTGCCGTGCGCGGTGGCATTGGCGATACTAAGGCAGGTGCTAACTATGCCGCCTCAGTGCTAGCTCTAAAAAAAGCCAAAAGCCTAGGTGCTGATTCAGTTTTATGGCTCGATGCTTTAGAGCGACGTTATATAGAAGAGATTGGCGCCATGAATATCTTCTTGGTTTACGATAAACGCTTAGTAACACCACCCATCACCGGTACCATCCTACCCGGCGTCACCCGCGATTCACTGATTCAACTAGCCCGCCACCTCGGTTTTAGTGTCAACGAAGAACGCAGCGATATTGAAGAAGTTATTCGTGATGCCAAATCTGGCCTATTAACAGAAGCCTTTGGCTGCGGCACTGCTGCCGTAATAAGCCCTATTAACAGCTTTATCTTGGACCAAGAAGTTATTAATATTGGCGATAAAAAACCAGGACCAATCGCCAGTCTCCTGAAAAAGTCACTTCAAGATATTCAAGAAGGCTGCGCCCAAGATATATTTTCGTGGCGAATTCTTGTAATATAGTGAAAATAAATATATTTTATCAGACAACATCAACTTGGGGATATTATGAATTTATTAGCAAATATACTATTATTATTTACAACTTTATTTTTTATTAGTTGTGGCCGTAATTATGACGAAGAATTAAACAACATACCAGAATACATTAAATTAACCGAAACTCTCAAAGCTAAGAAGACCTTTCTGGATTTTCCGACTATGTCTATGTGGAGATTACTTATTGATGGCAATCGTCAAGGAGATGGGCCATTAGTATTCGACAAAGAAGAACCGGGTTATTTCGCTGGCCTTTCACGAGGATTTGACTTTGCCTTACAAAAAGATTCCGAACCATTAACTGTTGAGCTTCTGGAAGAAATAAGATTTAAGACCACCGAACAGGTTAGTAAAACTAATGACACGAGCTTCTCAAAGGAAATCGGGGGAAATAGTGTTCAGTTTAATTTGAACTTAGGTTCAAACGCAAGCGAACAGGGCCTAAAAGACCTGAAAGCCTCCCTGATCGGTGAATCTTTTAGAAGAATTGATACTGATAATGATAAAACTATTCTTGTTAGAGATGCCATAGATAGGTATAAGCTTTACCCCTATATGAAAAAAATAATTGATGATTATGAAACAAGCAAAAAATCAACTAGGGACATTATTATTCTTAGTCAATCATTAGATCAGTTGCATCCATTTAATGATGGAAATGTCAGAACATTTGTTATCATTCTTCTTCAAAAAGAATTAGCTAGAAATGGATTAACTCCAGTTATACTGCCAAACCCAAACGTCTTTGATGCGTTCTCGGTTAGCGAGTTAGAAAAAATAGTCGCAGATGGACAAAAATCTTTTCAAGATTATCTCAAATAATTAACCATCTTACTTCATGCTTTTTCACCATGAGCATGAAGAAGACTCAAGGCTGCTAAAGCTGCCAGCTCTGATCTAAGCGTAAAGGGTGACCATAAAACGGGTTTAAAGCCTGAGTCTTTTAGGCAAACTTGTTCTCGCTCAGATAAACCGCCCTCAGGGCCTACTGCTATTACAAAGTCTTGGTTTTGATCGTAATTGAGCAGTGTCTTAGATAAGAGTTTACTAGCACTTAGATCGCCAAAGACACCAAAGCAGTCTTTGGCTAGGCCCTGATCTAAATCATCAATAATTGAAATCGACGGCATAAATAAACGACCAGACTGACGACAAGCATCGACAGCGATTTTCTCGAGCCGACAATTGCGTTTTTTAAGCTTGGCAATAAGATAGCTTTCACTGCGGTCAGCAGAAAAAATGATAAACTTGCTCGCACCAAACTCAGTACCACGCTTGATAGTCTCGCTGATTTTACTTTCTTCTAGGGCCGCTTGTAGGATAACTATCTCAGGTCTAGGACGCACCTGGCTTATGAGCTCAGCCTCAGCCATAAACACTTCGCTGCCCTGCCGCTTAAGTAGTCCTCTGAGTTCACGCCCTTGGCCATCAAATAAAGCGACCTGCTCGCCCTCTTTAACCCTTAGGATTTGTAAAAAGCGCTGACTCGCGTCTTTGGGCAGCGGGCATTGGTGGTCGAGCAACCACTGATGAAGCCAATCAGACTCAACAAAACTTCGATGCATCAACTTAACCCCTACAGTTAACACCCTCTAGCAACTTAAGCCCCTATGCGCTAGTTAGGAGATGCTATCAATTTATAGGCGGCATTATGGCTGGTCATGAACCCAAATATATTTTTGTCACCGGCGGCGTCATCAGCTCACTTGGTAAAGGCATCGCCTCAGCTTCGATTGGTGCCCTGCTCCAATCTCGCGGCCTTGATGTTTCTATATTAAAATTAGACCCTTATCTCAATGTCGATCCTGGTACTATGAATCCCTTTCAGCATGGCGAAGTATTTGTCACTAGAGATGGGGCAGAGACTGACCTTGATTTAGGACACTATGAGCGCTATTTAGGCAAGGATTTAGGACGTAAAAACAGCAAGACTGCCGGGCAGATTTATCAGGAAGTCCTAGAAAAAGAGCGCAACGGTGAATACCTGGGAGCCACCGTTCAAGTAATCCCTCATATTACCGACCAAATCAAGCAAGTTATTTACCAAACAGCTGTTGGTCATGATGTTTTGATCTGCGAAGTAGGCGGCACCATCGGTGATATTGAATCACTGCCCTTTATCGAAGCCATCAGACAATTTCGTGCTGAAGTTGGTGTTAAAAACTCATTATTTATCCATGTTAGCTACGTGCCGCTCATTCGCAGTGCCGGCGAGCTTAAAACTAAACCGACCCAGCATTCAGTGAAAGAAGCTTTGAGCCAAGGCATTCAGCCCGATATTTTACTCTTGCGCTCAGAGCTACCGGTACCTGACGATATTAAGCAAAAAATATCACTTTTTTGTAACGTAGCTCAATCAGCAGTGATTAATTGCCCGGATGCCAAGACCGTCTATCAAGTGCCTCTGATGCTTCATGCTGAAGGTATTGATGATATTATTATTAATCACTTAAATATTTGGGCACGTAAACCAGATTTATACACTTGGGAAAATGTTGTTTATAAGTTTATGAATCCTAGTCGTGATGTTAATATAGCAATAGTTGGTAAATACGTTGATTTAATAGAAAGTTATAAGAGTATTAATGAGGCATTAATTCATGCAGGAACATACCATCAAGTTCGCATAGTTTGCCATTATATTGATGCTGAAAAACTTGCTAACAATAATATCAAGATAGAACTTAAAAACGCCGATGGTATTTTAGTGCCTGGTGGTTTTGGCGAACGCGGTATCGATGGTAAAATCGCAGCGGTTAACTACGCTAGGCTTAATAAGCTCCCTTTTTTTGGTATTTGCCTCGGCTTGCAAGTAGCGGTTATCGAATTTGCTCGTAACATGGCTGGTCTTAGTGGCGCTGACTCGGAAGAACTTAATCCTCAAGCTAAAGATCTGGTGGTTCATATCATGCAAACCCAAGCTCATGTGCATAAAAAAGGTGGAACGATGCGCTTAGGTGATCACCCTTGTCTAATCAGCCCTGGTAGTTTGGCGGCAAGCATCTATCAACAAGACAAAATCAGCGAACGCCATCGCCATCGCTTTGAAGTAAATAATCACTATGTTGAAAAACTTGTTAAAGCAGGATTAGTAATCAGTGGTCGCTGCCCAACTGCTGATTTAGTTGAAATTATCGAGCTAAAAAATCATCCATTTTTTATTGCCACTCAGTTTCATCCTGAGTTTGGATCAAGGCCTAATCATCCTCATCCCATCTTTACAGCCTTTATCGCTGCAGCCTTGGAGACTAGTCATGAGTAATAAAAGCATTGCCTTAATTGGCGCCACCGGCATTGTCGGACGCGAGCTCTTGCGTATTTTGGAGGAACGCTCCTTTAAATTTAGTCGCCTTAAGCTATTTGCCTCACAAAAATCAGCTGGTGAGAGTATCAACGTATTTGGTGACGATCTTCTGGTTGAAGAACTGATAAAACCTGAGCAAATCGATACTGATATTGCATTCTTTGCCGCCGGCGGCCAAATATCACGCGCTTTTGTTGATAAAATAGCAGCACGGGGCACGATTTGTATCGACAAGTCGAGCGCTTTTCGTATGCGCAACGACGTAGCGCTGATCGTAGCTGGAGTTAACAGCCGGCTTTTGGCAGAAAAAAGCTATCCGATTATCGCCAGCCCTAATTGTGTGGCAACACCGCTGTGCCAGGTCTTAGCACCACTTCATCATTTAGCCGGCCTTGAGCAGGTGATCGTATCAACTTACCAGGCGGTCTCTGGTGCTGGTAAACACGGCAGCGATGAGCTTGAAAGCCAAGTGAGAGACTTATTTAACCTGCGCGATGTTAAAACTGATGTTTTTGGCCAGCGTATTGCTTTTAATGTTTTGCCCTTTATCCCTCACAAAAGTCCGATTGACCAGGATGGCAAAACCGATGAAGAAACAAAAGTGATCGAAGAAACTAAGAAAATCCTCAACTTGCCCGGGCTAAAAATGGACATCACCTGCGTGCGCGTACCAGTTTTTAATGGCCACAGCATGGCGGTTCACCTGGCCACTAAAGAACCCATCGAAATTAATCAAGCGTGGGAAGTGCTTGCCAAAGCTTCAGGCATTATATTAATTGATGATCCTAAAGTAGCGAAGTATCCAACGCCATTAGATGCTTGTGGAGAAGATATGAGCCTGGTAGGGCGCCTAAGACCAAACACAGCAGTAAAAAATGGTTTGTCCTTGTGGATTAGCAGCGATAATCTACGCACGGGGGCTGCTTTAAATGCGGTACGTATCGCTGAAAACTTGAATCTGGGGTAATTAAGATGTCGTCATCCCACAGCCGAGCTTGGTTTGGCTTTTTTATGGTTTTTTTGCTTAACTTAAATCTTTCAGCAGTTGAAACTGCTGTGCTTAAAATCAACGGCCAAAGTGTGCAAACTCTTGGCCGATCATCGTGCGGCTCAAGCGCAGTCGTCGAAATTGCCTTGCCACCAATCCTGACCGATGCAAACAATGATTTTCGTGTCACTCGTAAAGAACTTACTAAATCAGAGACTAAATCTGGCTGTGCCAACACTGTCACTGCTGGCGAAAACCAAGAAGGTTTTTCAGTGGCCAGCCCAACTATCCCCCAAAGCATTTTACTAACCAGCAGTGTTTGTGACAAGAAAGGGCCCGGCAAGGCAGCTTTATGTATTTATCCTGGTGCTAAAAACGATGCCAGCACTAATTTAGTTGCTGAAGTTGTCTTTGCTTACGATACTACCGTAGCGGGCATCGATCAAATCACCGATATTAATGCAGTTAATGGATCGATTGAGTTCACGGTTAAGATTATCGGCAATGCTCAAGATATCGAGACTTGCTATGGCAAAATAACCGATGGTAATATTGAGGATGCTATCTGCCCAAGCACTTTTAAAACTAACAAATCTAAGCCCCCTAAAATAACGCTCAAGGGACTCGATAATAAGATAGAATATAAGTTCAAGGCCCGCATTATCAATCCAAATGCGCCCCCCGGCGATTGGAGCGCAATCTATAGTGCTACTCCTATTCCCATTGTCTACCCTTTTAACGCGTATAATGGTCAAGGTGGTAATCTCGAGTTTGAGGGCTGCCAAACTTCTCTCGCTACTTCATCGTATTTTTTGTTTGGATTTTTGGGCTTATTGCTGATAATGCGCCGCCGCCGTATTGCTGTCGGCAAACTTATGCCTTCAGCCTTGCTGGTTATTCTATGCTCGCTGCCAGCTAAAAACTCACACGCTGATTTTGGCAAGCTCAATATCGGCTTACTTGGTGCCATGTATCGGCCAAATTTAGACAGCGAAAAAACTAAAGCTGGCGACCCTGTCTTTCCTGTTTATAAATGCTTCTTTGAGGATAAAATTACCCCTCTCTTAGGTGCTGAGATCGATATGCACTTATTTGATAGCGCCGGCAGCCTTCAGTTTGGTTTGGGACTGGGCTATACTTTTGTTACAGGACGAGCATTAGGTCTTGATGCTAATAATCAGCCTGACTGCAATAGCCCTGCTAATAATGCCAAAAGTTCACTGCATATGTACCAAATCAGGCCCCAGCTTACTTATATACTCGATTACTTCAAAGATAATTTTCCGCTTATGCCCTACGTGCGTGGGGCTGTAATTAGTCATGGTTATTTATTTCGCCATGGCGATAAAGTTGCTGACAAGCAAGTAATCGGCACCATGACCAATAAACCCAATGGTTTTCGTTTTGGTTACCAAGCAGCGGCCGGATTGATGCTTATGCTCGATTTCTTAGAGCCTGGCTCAGTAAGAGCTGCCAGTGGCTCGGGCTTCTTTGAGCATGTCTATCTTAAGGGTGAGCTCTCATATACCAAGATCGACACTTTTGGTAATCCAGGTCTGCAATTTTCAGCTAAAGACGTCATGGGTACTGAGTTTCCACTGATGTGGACTTTTGGTTTAGTTTTTGAGTTGCCCTAATTCTTTGAAAAATTATTGCTAGCTTGCTATTATTTCTCCATGAAACAAGAATTGAACACCCCAAATCTTACTTATTTGGGCGGATATTATGCGGTCACCGTATGTGGTGCGGTCTGGCTCATGGTGCGACCTGCTGTTATCACAAACGTTCGAGCAGGGGATCTTTCACCTACCTGGCTTTTAGCGGCACCTCTAGTATTCTTGGCTTTGCTTATGTTGTTGTTGATTAATCAGTTAATCGGCAAAAGTATGTCATCACTGAGGCTTCCTGACCTTTTGCCACTCTTTTTTGGTTTAGCTCTAGCTGCTTTATTATTTCCCTCCTCAGTCCGTGAATACCGCGTACGTGTAAGCGACGAGCATCTGGGTGTCAATTTTATAACTAGTTTTGCTCACCATAAAGATGCTCGCATTAGAGCTTTGGCTATTCTTACACTCAATAAAAGACAATTTGCAGAGCAAAGCGCGAGCTCATTGATTCATGAAGCTCTTCTTGATAAGGACCCTCTGGTACAACAAGCTGCCAAATTGGTTATTGAAGATAATTTAGGAATAAGATTAAAAAATGGTGCTGAAGGACTTGAGCAAGCGCGAGGATTGATTCGCGATCAGTCTCTTTCAGCCTTGCTTAATAGAAAAGGTTTACCGTGAAAGGTCGAAAAAATATAATAGTGGCTGTTGGTGCCATCGTGTTATTTGCAGCGATGGTGGGTTTTTTTATCACCTTAGATGTCTCGCCTCAGATTGCTTATGCTCGATTATTTATTGATGTAGGCTTATTGATTGGTTTGATCGCAGTTGTTTTGGCTTTTTACCGTGAAGATACCCTTCAACTTGAGGGTATTCTTCATGGCATCAAGAGCCTTGCAGCCGGTAAATACCACACCAAGCTGAGCATTGATGAAAAAGACCCTTTGCGGGAGGTGGCATCAGGTCTCAACGAACTCGCATTAAGCCTTGAGCAACAACATAAAAAGCAAGAAGAAATCAAGCGCAACTTACGCGAGGAACTGCTGCCCAACTTGCGACAAAGAGAACCGAGCGTGTTTGAGCACTCTTTTCATCCAGAACTAGGACCAGTGATAGCTGCGCCATTTAGCAATAAATCACCCGAACTTATATCTGAAACGCAGCCAGCGCAAGCTTTAAGCGAACATAAACTTAATAATCCAATGCTTGATTCAAAGCCACCACTTAATAAGCCTGAGCAAGACTTAGGAGAACTTTATCAACGTTTTATTGATGCCCAACGAGAACATAATCTTAGTCAAATTGACTACCAACTATTCTTAGCTACTATTGAAAATACTCGTGCAGAGCTAAGTAAGTCGTACCAATGTCAAAATATTTTGTTTGACATCGTAACTGAGCAACAACAAGTTGCCCTACAGCCACGAATTATTAGATAAGCTACGTAGTCGACCATGAATAATCTCGTTTATAGAGTGTCTCGATTTTTTTTATGAGATTTGCTGATCTTACCTGAACTTAACGGACACAGTTATTCAGGTATACTTTGTCATGCGCACTCCATTTCATAAGGTGTTTTGTAGTCAATAGAAGAGTGCATTCTTTTTTTATTGTAATAGGTTTCAATATAGTTAAATATTTGCTGCTTTGCTTCCGCTCGCGTCTCAAGACTACGCCCATGTATCAGCTCGATTTTTAAGGTATGAAAAAAGCTTTCAGAGGGGGCGTTATCCCAGCAATTCCCTTTGCGGCTCATCGAGCCAACCAGATCATTTTGTTGCAAAATTTTCTTATAATCTTTTGAGCAATATTGACTGCCGTGATCAGAGTGCACGAGGACTTTCTTGGGGAATTTTCTGCTAAAAATGGCCATGGTCAACGAATCGCAGACCAAACTCTTTTTGAGGCTTTTTGACATCGACCAGCCGATTACTGATCGAGAAAATAGATCTATGATAACCGCCAAATATAGCCAGCCTTATTTAGTGGGAATGTAGGTGATATCACCAGCCCACTTTTGATTGATGGCAGTGGCAGAAAAGTCACGATCTAAAATGTTTTCAAATACGGAATGACTGTGTTATGAATCCGTCGTGACTCTGAATTTTTTCTTAGCTTTGGCTCTGAGATTTAAAACCCTCATTCTATGTGCCACCCGTTGCTTGCCGCAATCTATGCTATTTTATTGAGAGCAAGGGTCATTCTGGGGGCACCGTAACGGCCCTTATGCTCCAGAAAAAGTGACCTGATATTGACATCAAGTACACGGTTTTCCTTCTCGCGCTTGCTTGGTATACGATTCAGCCAGCCCCATTCCAACGCCATCTGCTTATCTTATCCCACCCCAATTCAGCCTAAATTGATACAAGCGAAACCCCATCAAAACCCCCAATCCTGCTTAGAGGTTTCGCCATAACCTATACGTTTACTTGGTTTAATTAGCTGCGTCGTTCAAATACCGATAAACGCTGGTTTTAGATAAGCCGTAATCTTTCATGAGGGTTTTAATTAAAACGTTTTCTTTTCGCCGACGCTTCAATTCAGCAATCTGTTCCACGTTCAGCAAATACTCCCGCCCAAACTTGATGCCGTTATCTATGGCGTTTTTGATGCCGTCTGCTTGTCGTTCGGCTCTAATCTCAGTTTCGAACCGTCCAATGGTCCCAAGCATGTTAAAAAGCAGCCGGCCGGTGGCATTGCCGGTGTCGATATTCTGATCCAGTACCTGCAGACTAACCTTCTTCGCTTCCAACTCTTTGGCTATTTGACAAAGGTGCAGGGTAGAGCGAGCCAGGCGATCTAAACTGGTTATCACCAACGCGTCACCTTCCCTGACGTAATTCAAGCACTCTTCAAGCTTTGGTCTTTTTTGATTGGTAGCGCTGATTTTCTCTTCAAAGATTTTGTCGCAGTCTTTGAGTTTTTGCAGTTGTACTTCGAGATTTTGTCCGGTTGAGCTGACTCGAGCGTAAGCGATTCTTTGACCTGCCATAAATCCCCCTAATGTTCCACAATGTTTAAGAGTTTGTGGTAAATTAATAGTGGTACATATTGTGGTACACATCAAATCAAATGTTCCATAAAGTATACTTTGTGGTGCATGGAAAATATAAATTGCACTAATTGAATCAAATGATATGATATGGTTATAAAAAGCAGGGAGAAAATATGACCGTTACTTTAAGCGCGATGGAAGCCAGACATAAGTTTGGTGAGATTCTAAACCGGGTAAATCTGGTTCATGAACATTTTATTATTGAGCGTAAAGGTCAAGCTTTAGCCGCAATCGTACCTATTAGCGCGTTAGTAGATTTAAAAATAAAAGCTGCTCAAGAAATTGAAAAGCACTTTGAATCTAGCAAGAGCGATCTTTCCGACGAAGAAGCTATGAAAATCGCCAATGAAGAAATAAAGGCATATCGTGCTGAACAGAGAACAAAGAAAAAATAATGCGAATTGTTCTAGATGCTAACATTTATGTAGGTGCAGAGTTATCGCCACGAGGTGTTTGCCTTAAAGTAATTAAGTTTTTTACTGCCATGGACTCTCCATTCGAACTTATCTTAACATCGAAGATTGTTGCTGAAATTTATGATGTTTTGACGCGTCCAAGGATTATCAAATTAACCAATAAAAATGAAGCAACGGTCAAATTACTTATAGATCGGCTAGAAAATTTTGCAGTTTTTGTTCCAGATTTGTCTATTCCACAAAATTCATGTCGAGACCCTAAAGACCTTATATACCTAGCTGCTGCTGACACCGCTAAAGCTGATTTAATTGTCAGTTTAGATAAAGACCTGCTTGATCTCACTGAGTTTAGAGGGGTTAAGATTCTGAAGCCTCACGAATTTATTCATGTAGCTGATCAAATTATTTTTTAAGCCCCTTCATTTTTTGATCATCCCTTTTGCTCCAACCTCTTTATTATAGTCCGAATGCAAAATGTATTTAGACTAGACTTTAATGGCCAATCAAGCGAGCACCACCGCACCCCGCAGGGTTTTTTGCGCGTAAGTGCTCGGCTCACCAAGACCGGCGTATTCACCTACGATCAACACCGCGAATACCGCCCTGACACCGAGGTTTTTCGCGCCGATGCGCTAGCCAGTATCAAAGGCGCACCGGTCACCGACCTGCACCCCTCTGAGAGCGGCCCTGAGGCCTTTTTAACAGCCGCCAATGCCAAAACCCACATGGTGGGGCTCACTGAGAGTATTGAACGCGATGGTGACTATCTCAAGGGCTCTTTAATCATCTTTCATGAAGATACGATCAAGGCCATCGAGCGAGGTGAGCGTAAAGAGATATCGCTGGGTTATCAGTGTCAGCTCGATCGCACGCCCGGTGAAATCAATGGCGAGGCCTATGACGCGGTGCAAACCAACATCGTGGTCAACCACGTGGCTCTAGGGCCTAAGGGCTGG
>Ga0209812_10000226_pt1 | contig 52779 bp, 52 predicted proteins | sample JI71714BDNA_FD_187502 | JGI IMG/M metagenome (GOLD analysis project Ga0209812, IMG submission 187502) | Wastewater effluent complex algal communities from Wisconsin, to seasonally profile nutrient transformation and Carbon sequestration -... | ecosystem: Engineered > WWTP > Effluent > Algae...
TTATTTATTTTTCATCAAAATTAGTACAGTTAATAACAATGTTTAATATATTTGCTGTTATAAATTATAACAAATTTGTAATGTCTTTATTTTCAGATAATCTTCGAGCACTTCGTATTAAACACCAAGTTTCGCAAGAAAAACTTGCTCAGCAATTAGCTATAACTCGCGGACGATACGTAAAATACGAAGACGGCACCTCAGAAGCGCCCTATGATATTCTCAAAAGAATATCTCAATATTATCAATTGAGCATTGACCTGCTACTTTCAGTAGACATACGAAAAATTGAAGTAGAACAACTTTTACAACTCGAAAATAACCGAGTAATTCTCCCCATTCAAGTCAGTACTTCTGGTGAAAACTACATCGAATTGGTTACCCAAAAAGCCAAAGCAGGCTACCTTAGCGGTTATGCCGATCCAGAATATATCGAGCAGCTACAGCAAATAGCGCTACCTTTCTTGGGTTTAGGCAAGTACAGGGGCTTTCCTGTTGAGGGTGATTCGATGCCTCCTCACCAAGATGGCGACATTATTATAGGACGCTACATCGAAAACCTGGGCGAAGTACTTACTGGTAAAACCTACATCTTTATCACCCGAAACGAAGGCATGGTTTACAAGCGATTAAAAAGCAATAAAAATAGCTCTTTGGCCGTTTCATCCGATAATTATTTTTATCCACCTTACGAAATTAAAGCCTCCAATATCTTAGAAATTTGGGAATACCAATGCAGTATCTCTAAAAGCGATAACCCAACCGAAGCCTTAGAAAATATCAGTATCAAAAATATGTTTTTTGAACTCAAAGCAGAGATTGAAAATCTAAAAAAGAGCATCAATCACAATAGTTAAAGAACTTTTTTTATTTTTTCTTTGGGCGTAACCCCACAATATGCAAAAGTGCCGTCTTCAATAAACGCCACTTTTACATATTGTGGGGTCAGGCTGTACGTTCCCGCTTCCCGCCTATTGCTTCGTTCCTAACAATAAGCGGGAGAGCTCCACTACCATCCTTTACGCGGTCTAGTACAGAATATTTTGGTCTAACCTAATTTATTAACAATTCAGCTTGGTTTATCTTCAATTCAGTTCTTTAAAATTTCCCATCTAAACGACAAATGACATCTTTGCCTAACAAAAACGAAGCAAGATGAATAACGTAATTATTTTTTTAGTACTATTATTAAGTCAATTGATCTTCTCACAAACAACCATTTCTGGTAAAGTTACAGATGTAAAAGGTTTACCGCTTCAAGGAGCAAACGTTTACTTAGAAGGTACTTATGATGGAGCAGTGACTGATGTAAATGGTGATTTTGTAATAAACACAACCGTTAAAGGAGTTCAGATTTTAAAAGTTTCATTACTTGCCTTTGAAAATTTTCAGCAAAGTGTAGTGATAGAAGAGTTTAAAACCCGCACATTTGTCTTAAAGGAAAGTGTAAATACCTTAGATGACGTAGTAATCAATGCCGGAATGTTGCATGCTGGAGATAAACAAGGCGTTTCAGTACTAAAACCACTCGATATTGTAACCACTGCTGGATCTGCTGGAGATATTGTTTCGGCATTACTAACGCTGCCTGGAACACAAACCGTGGGTGAAAATGGCCGATTATTTGTACGCGGTGGCGAAAGTGATGAAACACAAACCTTTGTGGATGGCCTCCGAGTAGCACAGCCTTATGGTGCTGCAGCTAATAATATTCCGACTCGAGGACGATTTTCGCCCTTTTTATTCAGCGGGATTTCATTCTCAACAGGAGGTTATTCTGCAGAGTATGGCGAAGCGTTATCAAGTGTTTTACTCCTCAATACCATCGACTTGCCACCTCAAGAACAAACAGATATTTCATTAATGACTGTAGGACTAGGATTAAGCAACACCCAAAAGTGGAACAAAAGCAGCTTATCAATCAATACCGCCTATATTGACTTGGCACCTTATCAAGTGGCGGTTCCGCAAGCAGTAGATTGGAATAAACCATTTCAATCCCTATCAGGCGAAGCCGTTTACCGCTACCAATTTAATACGGGACTTCTTAAAATTTATACTGCTTTTGAGGCTTCACGTTTTGATTTGAATCAAGAAAATATAAATTCTGCTGCTAAAGATAGAGTAAATTTAAGTAACAATAACTTGTATTTTAATGCAGTATACAAAGGTTTTTTGATTAATAATTGGCAACTAGTTTCGGGAGTGAGCTATGGTTTAGCCCAAAATAAAATCGATTTGAATCAAGATTTTTTAAATAATACCGAGAACGCACTGCATGTAAAAATGAAAGTGTTTAATAAGTTCTCTAATAGAATTAAATTATCGCTTGGTGCCGACTATTTCTTAGCGCAATTTGACGAAAATTTCACACCATTCTCTCAATCAAGTTTTAATTCGGGTTATAATGCTGGTATTTCAGCAACCTTTTCTGAAGTGGATTATTATTTCAGCAAAAAACTCGCTTTTAATTTAGGTATGCGGTTTTCAAACAACAATTATTTAAATGAGTTTGTAGCTAATCCAAGAGCTGCCGTGGCATACAAAATCAATAAGTCTCATCAATTTTCGCTTGCCTTTGGAGCGTTTGAACAAGCCCCACGAGCCGATTATTTGAAGTATACAAATCGGTTAGAAAATGAGAAAACAAACCATTACATTTTTAATTATCAGTTTTCAAGTGGTGGCACAACTTTCAGGGCAGAAACTTATTATAAAAAATATCAAGATTTAGTAAAATTTGATACAAATACAGCTTTATTTAATAGCGATTTTTCAAATGAAGGTGAGGGTTTTGCCAAAGGGGTAGACTTGTTTTGGAGAGATAACAATCGAATTAAAAATTTAGAATACTGGATTTCATATTCGTTTATCGATACGGAAAGAAATTATCGTAATTATCAAAATCAAGCAACACCAAGTTTTGTTGCAAGACACACTGCCTCTGTAGTAACTAAATATTGGGTAGAAAGTTTACGTTCGCAGGTGGGGCTTACCTATAATTTCAACTCGGGTAGACCTTATGAAAATCCGAATACAGTTGGATTTTTAAACGAAAAAACCAAAAAATTTTCTAATCTAAACCTTGGTTGGGCTTACCTTATGACTCCTCAAAAAATCTTATATCTTTCTGTTTCAAACCTTTTAGGTACAAGAAATATATTTGGATATGAATATGCCAATCTACCAGATGCACAAGGTGTTTTTAAATCAAGAGCCATTGAACCAACAGCTGCACGATTTGTATTTATTGGCTTTTTCTGGACAATTAGCTCAGATAAAAAGTCTAATCAACTAAATAATCTCTAGAATCTACGGTTGGGTAAGAAAAATCTACAGTTCGGTTATCCCTTTTTTTTAAATCCGCTACGTGTTCGCAAATTTGTCTCATAAATAAACAGAAATTAATTAATCACTTTTTAAACTTTTAGATCATGAAAAAAATTATTGTAACTTTCGTATTGGCTTCGTTATCATTACTTGCCCCAGCTCAGACTCAGTTTGAACAAGGCATGAATAAGGCATTTGAACTTTGGAAAACAGGAAATCCTGTAGAAGCTTCGGCCATGTTCGAACGAATTGCCGCTGTAGAAAAAGATAACTGGCTACCTAATTACTATGTGGCTTTTATTAATACAACAACCGCATTTGAATTTAGAAATGACAAAGAGAAAGTAGCTGCTCTTTTAAATAAAGCTCAAGAAAGTCTTGATATTGAATTTCAAAAAAATCCAGAAAACCCAGAACTACTGGTCTTACAAGCATTGATTTATACCGCTTGGATTTCATTTGACCCCATGACGAACGGCATGAAAATGTCGGGTAAAGTGATGGAAATTTATTCAAAAGCTGAACAAATTGCACCTAATAATCCAAGAGTTGTGTTTGGCAAAGCGGAGTTTGAAATGGGTTCGGCTCGGTATTTTAAACAAGACACCTCTCCCATGTGCGGTCAGATTGATAAAGCTATTACTCTTTTTAATACCTTTAAGCCTGAAAGTGTTTTTCATCCTAATTGGGGCTTAGACCGTGCTTTAAAAGTTCAGAAAGGTTGTGCAAAATAGTAATTTACAACAGTAATTTTTTTTAAAAATAGAAATCATGCAACGAGTTATTCAATATCTATTTAAAATTATATTCACTGGATTCATTGTTAGTCTTGTGGTAGCTTTTATAGTGATTGGTGTTCAATGGTTATACGGTCGAGTCTTGGTTTTTGATCAGGATTTTTTCAAAGAAGTTGTTTATTTTTTAATTTACGGTGTCATTTTAACCACTATTAATAGTGCATTTTTTGATTACATGAATCATCAAGTGGTCTGGAAAAAATATGCAAAATACCGTTTACTTCTCGGGGTTATTGGCAGTGTGAGCTTTACAATGCTTGGTGTTTTTTTTATCAGAATGATTATTCATACTTTAATTGAAGGAAATGATTTTGCTAATTTCTATCAAGGTGAGCGACTTCGATACTATGTTTTTTCGTTGCTGATTACGATGGTAGTTACACTTTTTTTTCACACCTTATATTTTTACAAAAAATCGCAAGAAAAAAAGGTTGCCGAGCAAAAAATAATAGCCGGTACTGCCTCTGCACAATTTGAGAGTTTGAAAAATCAGATTGATCCTCATTTTCTATTCAACAGCTTGAATGTTTTGAGTTCCCTCATTGAAGAGCACCCAGAAAATGCACAGCGCTTTACTACTTCATTATCTAAGATTTACAGGTATGTTTTAGAACAAAAAGACAAAGAATTAGTCTCAGTTTCAGAAGAATTGGCGTTTGCTAAAACCTATATGAATTTGTTAAAAATGCGTTTTGAGAATAGTTTGTTTTATGAGTTGCCTCAAGAAATCCCAGATATTGATGCTAAAGTGGTGCCCTTATCGTTGCAATTATTACTCGAAAATACCGTAAAACACAATGTGGTCAGCGAACAGAAACCGTTGCACATTCGAATAAAAATGGAAGGTCAATATTTAATTATCGAAAATGATTTGCAAAAAAAAGAAGTTTTAGGAGACAGACGCGGTGTAGGTTTACAAAACATTATTAATAGATACGCAATTTTAACCCATCGAAAAGTACGCATAGAAGAGACAGAAAAACATTTTTCGGTTAGTTTACCGATTTTAACGAAACAAGTAACAGTGATGAATAGTCAAGAGTCAATTCCAGAAGATATTTATTTAAGAGCTCAAAAACGGGTAGAAGATTTGAAAGGTTTTTATGGCAATCTAACCTCTTATGTAGTTGTTAATACCGGATTGTTAATTTTAAATTTAATGACAACACCCAATCATTTATGGTTTTTTTATCCAATGTTGGGCTGGGGTATTGGTGTTGCTATTCACGCGATGTCTGTTTTTAACTACGTGCCGTTTTTAAATCAGAACTGGGAAGAAAAGAAAATTCAGGAATTGATGAACAAAGAAAAAACAAACCAATGGAAATAGAAAAAACAATGAAAACTGATGATGTTATCAGGTATCAAAAAGCCAAGGTAAAAGCAAGAGAAATAAGAGACTTTTACATTAATTTGAGTTTATTTTGCTTGTTTATTCCGTTAATTGTTGGGATTAACCTATATTTCGTACCAAAGTTTCAGTGGTTTTGGTTTTCGATTATTGGCTGGGGTGTAGGCGTTTTTTTTCATGCAGCAAATACCTTCGAAATATTTTCTTTTTTTAAGTCAACATGGGAAGAACGAAAAATAGCACAATTCATAAAAGAAGAGATAGAACAAGAACAAAATAAAAATAATGCAAATTAAATAGTACAATGGAACGATTAAAAACACTTGAAGAATTGAGATTAGAGAGAGCTACTAAACGAGTAAAAGAAATAAAAGGCTTTTATAATCACTTAATTACTTACCTGTTGGTTAATACATTTTTAGTTTTATCAAACTATTTTGGCCTCGATGAAGGAGAAACATTTTTAACATTCAGCACTTTTTCGGTGCCTTTTTTCTGGGGAATAGGTTTGTTTTTTCATGTATTAAACGTATTCGGTAGAAATGTTTTCTTGGGTCCAGATTGGGAAGAAAAAAAAATTAAGGAATTGATGGAAAAAAAGCATGAAACTAGATGGGAATAAAAGGTTTGTCAACAGATTAAAAGAAATGAAAATGAATATAATAATTATTGAAGACGAAAAACCAGCTGCCCGATTATTACAACGTAAACTAGCATTTTTAGGATACGATGTGTCCATTTTACTGCATTCGGTAGAGGAGGCTATTACCTGGTTTTCATATAATCAGCACCCTGACTTGATATTTTTAGATATACAACTTTCAGATGGTCTTTCTTTTGAAATTTTTGAAAAAATCGATGTTCAAAGCGCTATAATTTTCACTACTGCTTATGATGAATATGCCTTAAGAGCTTTTAAACTCAACAGTATTGACTATTTATTAAAACCAATTGATGAGGATGAACTAATGGTGGCTATTGATAAATTTAAAATGCAAAAGTCAAAATCTGAGTCTTTATCCTTAAATTTTGAGCAGATAAAAATGATGTTTGCCCCAACCGAAAAAATCTTTAAATCTCGATTTACAGTAAAAATCGGTATGCAGCTTAAGATTATAAATGCCGAAGAGATAGAGTGTTTTTTTAGCGAAAACAAAGGCACGTATATCCACACCTTTGATAATAGAAATTATTTAATAGACACTTCGCTCGAAACGCTCGAAACCGAATTAGACTCTAAAAAATGGTTTAGAGTAAGTAGAAAGTTTATTGTACCGCTTAGTGCAGTTAAAGAAATTGTGGTATACAGCAATAGTCGCTTGAAAATTATTCTACCTTCTTATAAAGAGGATGAAGTAATCGTTAGTCGCGAAAAAGTAGCCGAATTTAAAGAATGGATGTCATAAAAAAATCGATAACCAAAAAGTTATCGATTTTTTTTAAAGGTTTTATTAAGTGCTTTGCCATTTATTAAAATTCCTCAAATTCTTGCGTAGTATTTAGTGCCGCTTTTCTAACATTAATCGTTTTTTTGTCAGCACCTGTAATAAAGGCTACAAACTCTATATTGTTTTTATTTTCAATATTGGCAGGTATCGGTAAGGAATAAGTTTTTGTAAACGTCTTACCTACGCTTGTAGCCGAACTTGCAATGGGCAAGCCAAATAAGGGCGTCAAACAAGCTCTAAGTGTGTGGTCATGCTTAAAATTAAGCAAGTAAGGAGCTCCTCCATAAAAACTTGTATAATTTACTTGATCATAAATCAAACCATTTTCGAGAATGTACACTACTAGATTGAGGTTTTCAAAATCTTTACTGAACTTTGCATTAACGGTTAAATCAATGGTTGTTTCAGTGACTTCGTTAGAAATGGCTAGTCCTAATTTAGGATTTTCTACCTGCGTTAAATTTATAACTTGCGGAATGTTATTTTGTTCTAGCGGTTGCCAACGCGTCATTCGGTTCAATAATGCCTTCGGATAACCAGACATACCCAGATAATTTTCTAACTCACTTGTATCATAATTATAGGGGTCATAACTTCCATCGGCAGGATTAGAACTTGCCCGGTGTATTGCCACAGAAACTACCTTGTCAGACTGTGCTTTCGCTAAATCAATTGCGTGAGCCACTCGCGGACAATTACCACACCAAGTTCCGGTATAATCTTCTATCAAAACGCGTTTTACAAAATTTATTTCAGAGCCATCATGAAAACGAACGGTAATCGGGTCTGAAACTACACCAGAATAGGTTGCCTGAACAGAATAAGTGGCAATTTCATCGGAAGTAAAAGCATTACCATCAATCTCTGTGGCATTGATTTTAATAGTTACCTCGTCAGTAATGTCAACGCCTTTATTCGTTTTTACTGTAAAAAAAATGGTGTCTCCAATAATTTTTACTGGGGCATCTGCGGTAAGACTTATGGATTCAATAGATTCTAAAATTTTATAATCTGTTGTACAAGAAAACAACAAAAACGCCGCTAAAATGCTGTAAGCCAAACCTAATTTTTTCATTATTGTTTATATTTAAAATCTATTTTTTTTTAATGCAACCAGTTTTAATCAAAAATTAATGCATTTTAGAAAATGTATTTCACAAAGATATACAAGTATTTTAATTAATCAAAAATAGTAAATTTAACTTTGAATTAAATAAAATTTATTTTTTATTTTAAATTTCTTTAAGTTTTGTTAATTTTTCCATTTATATTTTTTATTATTGCGTTGCAAAGTCACTGCAAAGTATAAAACCAACTGCCAGATGATTTGCGAAAACTTAACTAACTATAAAACCATACTCGGAATGAAGAAATTTATTTTATGTTCACTCTTTATTTTACAATCTATAGGGCTTTTGGCACAAAAAGAAATGCCGAATGTGAATTTGGTAAACAATGCTAACCAAACTTTTAATGTAAAAACCGATTTCAAAGAAAAAGATAAATTGTATGTTTTTGCTTTTTGGGCCACTTGGTGTGTACCGTGTTTAAATGAATTAGATGCAATAAATGAACACTACACCACATGGCAATCAGAATTAAACATGGAAGTAGTAGCTGTTTCTATAGACGATTCCCGCACCCAAAAGCGTGTTAAACCACTTTTGAATGGAAAAAAATGGACCTACAGCATCTTACTCGACACCAATCAAGATTTAAAAAGAGCTTTGAGCATTGCTAATGTTCCTTACACGGTAGTGGTTAAAAATCAAAAAATCGTTTATATCCATAATGGTTACAGCCAAGGTGGTGAAATCGAATTGTACAATAAACTAAAGGAATTGTAGTATGTCATTGAAATTTACAGTTGCTGCTGTTTTTTTATTGTCTTTTCAACTTTCAAACGCACAAGAAAAAGATACGATTGCTAAAAAAGATTACGGACGGGTTTATGGTGGTTTTGAATCAAACGGTCAATGGTACTTAAATGACAAACCAATCGGGACCATTAGACCAGAAGACCCATTACGTTCCAATAGTTATTTACTTGTGAATTATCAAATAGGTAATTGGACAGCTGGAGTGCAGGTAGAAAGTTATCTTCAAAATGCTTTACTGAATTATCATCCTGAATATAAAGGGGTTGATTTAGGTACTTACTTTGTGAATTATAAAACCAAAAAGCTAGACATTACCGTAGGACATTTTTATGAACAGTTTGGTAGCGGAATGATTCTTCGGGCTTGGGAATCGCGAAATTTAGGAATTAATACCGCACTTTTTGGTACAAAAGTGATTTACAATCCAATTTCAGATATCAAGCTTACCGCTTTGTACGGCAGACAACGAACAGGATTCAAACTTTCTGAAGGAACGATTTTCGGATTTGATGCAGATGTGCAATTAACAAATGCGTTTCAGTTAGAAAAATCCGATTTGTCTTTAGGTGTGAGTTATGTAGGGCGTCATCAAGATATAGCACTCGAAAATCCCTCGTTCGAACCTTTAACTAATATTTTTTCTGGAAGATTGAATTATTCTTACGACGCTTTTTACTCCACAGTTGAATTTAATTATAAAACAAAGGATGCTATTATTGACCGGATTACAAACCAAATCAGCAATGATTTTGTTCGTTCTGGAAACGCGCTTTTGTTTAATTTTGGATATTCAAAACAAGGTCTTGGCATTGATGCGAGTCTTAGAAGAACCGAGAATATGTTGTTTCTTTCAGAGCGTCTACCCACGGTGTACGGAGGTGATACAAGTTTAAATTTTAACGACAAAGTAATTAATTTTGCACCCGCTTTAACCAAGCAGCACCATTCATTGTTAGCTAATATTTATGTGTATCAATCGCAAATTGGAGCTGATTTTAAATCGCCCACTATTTTGAAAGCGGGAGAAACTGGCGGGCAAATTGATATTTTTTACGAATTTGCCAAAGAAACAGCACTTGGAGGAAAATACGGAACGATGGTTTCTATCAATGCAGCTTCATGGTATAATTTGCCTGGTGAATATCAATTAACCCCAAAGAATTACGACACTAACTTTTTTGGCGTGGGTACCAAATATTACTCGGATTACAATATTGGAATCAAGAAGAAAGTTTCTGAAACCATTCATACAGGCCTAACCTATATCAATCAGTATTATAACAAACCATGGATTGAAGACGCTAGTTCTGATGTGAATACTAATATTGTAGCAGGTGAGATTATATACAATTTTGAAGAAAATAAATCCATCCGTTTTGAAGGCGAACACATGTGGGCCGATGCCGATTTTAGAAATTGGGCAGGTGGTACGCTTGAACTCGATTTAAACAATAAGTACTCTATTTATGTATTGGATTTAATCAATTACGGTAACCACGATGAGTCGGCTCGAAAGCACTATTACAACGTGGGTGGCGCTTACCGCATAAATTCAACTCGAATTGGGCTAAATTATGGACGTCAACGAGGCGGATTAGTTTGTGTAGGCGGTGTTTGCCGCTTTGTCCCTGAAAGTACTGGAGTAGGTTTAACGGTGAGTACTTCGTTTTAAGAGTCTCACTTTTATATGGTAATTTAGTATTTAACTTAAAGGATAAATTAAAATAATAAAGACTGTCATTTTTTGACAGTCTTTATTATTTTAATTAAAATTTTCTTGATACCTAATCAGTATTTCACTCTCTAAAGTTTCATATTTGATTTTCTCGAATATTTCCTCTTTTGTGCAAAAAAATGTAATTGTATAGGGATCATGAATTAAGAGATATAAATCACATTTCTTATCCAAAGCAGCTAAATCGCCATTTTCTAATTCTAAAAAATTGTAAAACTCCCCTTCTTCCAACTCAATTTTATAACAATTTGTATATCCTTTTTTTTCTAATAACTTTATTTCATAATTAGATAAAACATTATTTAACTCGGCATATTGATTTTCGTATTTAACTTCCTTTATTCTCAAATAGTCGATTCTATTTGCATCAAATGAATTAGAACTACTGTGAATTTTGTAACCAATAATTATTCCTTCAAATATATCAATATCAACCGAAGTATATGAATTATTAATTAAGTCAAAAACACGTACATCTTTTATAACATAATTAAACTTTTTATCTTGATAATTTTTGTAAAGATTTTGATTTAAAATTACTCTTTTCCAATTATCCTTTAGTATCTCATTATCAATACTATCAATGAAAAAATCATTATTTATTTGATTATGAAGAAATGAATATCGTGTTGGTAAATTATTAACAATATCTTTTAAGAGATTATATTCCCAATCTTTTATACTTCTCTGTGTTATATTATTTTTTTTAAAAAAATTAAACATTTTCAATTAAATTAAGTTAGTATCCAAATGTATTTCCATTTTCAATCATTTTTTTAATTTCTCTTGGGAAAAATCTATATCTGTAAGGGTCAGATAAACCATGTTGAATTGTGTTTAATTCTTGTAAATTAAAGCGATTATTTTTTAGCCAATTAGGAGCCCATTTCGCTCTTTGGGGTATGAATCTGTGATGTAATTCTTGGTGAACTTTAAAAACTTTTCCATTTGACATTCTTATTGGTGCGTAGTTCGGTTTAACTCTACTTGACCAATATACTGATTTATATTGAGTAAATGTTGGGCCACCTTTAAAAAGTTTCGTAAATCCTCCAACCCCTCGACCCACGCCATAGCTCGCTAAAGAAAGAGCGATTCCATCACCTGCTTCCGCTAAATCTGCACCTGCAAGATAGGCATTTCCATCGATTAAATGGTTTACACCGCTATAAGTTTGGGTTATTGGTTAAACAATACTATAATTCAAAGGTTTATTATGTGGTTTAATTTGCTTTTTATGCCTTCAAAAAAAAATCCTTCTACTACTGTATTTTCAACACTTTCGTTGAATGTTCAGTAATAGAAGGACTAGTAAAGCAGTCGCTTTTATCTTATTTTTTTACAAACTTAACAGTAGTACTTCCTGCTTCATTGTCAATTGTAAACAAATACATTCCAGCTTGTAAAGAAGAAACATTTATGTCAGTTTGAGCCGAAACATTTTTTAGGTTTAGTACTTGCTTGCCTAACATATCAGTTACTCTTACATCCGCTTGGTCGATATTTGAAATACGAACGATACTAGAACCTGGATTAGGATATAATTTTACGGTTGCTACTGTATTTTCTGGTGTAGATAAAGCATCTAAAGCCACGAAACTCTGCATAACTTCTCGTGTTGTAGGGTTTTGTATAAATAATATTACATCACAATCGGATAGTTGCTCAATATTGGTTCCTAATAAACTAGAAGTAAGTGTACCGCTAACAGGCGTTCCAGCAGTAAAAGTAATTTGAGTACCATTAGCATTTGGTACCATTTTCATCATTGGGTGTTTAAACGAGGTTTCGCCGTTTGTTCCAATATTTCCAGTGGTTGTTTTTTCGTAAACCGCAGCATACAAAACATATTGTCCAGACAAATACGGTGTAATATTATATGTAATAGTAGCGCTTTCAGTTGAAAGATTTCTAGTTCCTGTTAATGCAAAATATCCTGATTTGGCATTTTGATTATTGATGTGGTTGGTAAATGCTGTTTGGTTATTTCCTGTTGAATAATCAGCACCATCTACACGTAGACTTGTGATAGCGTTTATACCGTAGTACGCTCTTCTTGCTCCAGATTCAGCTGTGTAATAAGGATCACCTGCTCCAGGAAAGTTTTGCTGATAGGCTATGTAATTAAAGTTTTGGTTTTGAGCTGCATATAATGGATTGAAAGTTGCATTATTGTATGCAGCACAAGGCGGACAAGTTGAACCCGTAAACTTCTCAATCAATGTTTTAAAAGTAGTAGATCCTGAAGGTACTTGTGCATTATCTGTTAGCGAGTTGTTACTTGGGTCTGCATCTGCAACGCCATTAACCGTAGCAACATTGAAATTTAAGGCATACGATTGACCTACAGCTGCATTTAAAGGTAAATTGTGTGTAAAGCTATGGGTTGCACCTGGTGCTATATTTACGCCTGTAACCGTAAAGGTATTGATGGCTCCACTATTTGCTTGCCATGATACTTGATAAGAGGTTACTGCATTGTTACCTTGATTTTCAACTTGGCCTGTGAAAGAGAAATTTCCTACGGGTAAAAACGTGGGTACTTCTACAGAATTTAATGAAACATCGTTTGCAAGAGGACGTTTTACTTGAAAAGCGTCAATTCCGATGCCGTTAGAGTTGTTACCATTAGGCCCTCCGTCGGTTACGGTGTATCGAAGTGCAAAACGTGATGAAACTTGACCTGTTAATCCAGAAACTGTATAGGTGTATTTAGTCCAAGTTTCAGGATACCCTCCTGCCGCTAAGGAACTATTAACAGTTAAACACAAAGTACTATACGAACCAAAATTAGTTAATCCACTCGGATTGGTTGAGCTTGCTCCTTGAACGCTTTGACGTAATTCAATTCGGTCTGGATAAGGTGAACCTGTAAAAGTTCTCGTATAGAAAGAAATTTTATCGCCATTCTGAACGGTTACTGGTGGAGTAAATAACCAGTTGTTGAGTGTGCTTACACCAGACCCACTTTGATAATTAACTAGAATATACCCATTAGTAGGACCATTAAAAGCAGGGAAATTTGCTGGATTGCCGCCAAACCAACTCAAAGTTCCGATTGGTGAACTTAAGTTAAGTGCATTCCAACCCGTTGGCAAAGCAAAAGGAGTGGGCGGTGTGTCAAAATTTTGCTCAAACAACGTTTGAGCGTTTGTCACTGTTCCGGCAGAAAGTAACAAGAGGAGTAGTAGTTTTTTCATAATTTAGTTTAGTTATTTCATACAAACTTAGCTTTTTGTTTTTAAAACTCAAAAATATTTGTTAATTTTGTTTAAAAATAATTTAAAAATGAAAAAAATACTACTACTTACAGGCTTGGTTCTTACTTTTAGTAACCTAGTTTCAGCACAATTTACCGTAAACCGTATCGATGGAACGCCTTTTGTAAACAACGAAATTATTGAGTTTACAACAGCTAGTACAGCAGATGCAGAATTAATGTTCATCGTTAATAATACCAGTACCGAAAATTTAGATTTCAGAATTCGAGTGATGGATTTAGTTAACAATAATGGAACAAATTTTCAGCTGTGTTGGGGTTATGAGTGTATTCCGTCAGTGACGTTAAATACGGTTTACCCAAACTTTCAATACATTATAAATGCAGGTACCAATACAGTTGGTTTTGGAGATAGTTTCAAAAATTTTAATAATGGCGGAGTTGGAGCTGTTTTTCCAATGGATTATACGTTCCGATTTTTTACTAGAAATTTAGCAGGAACTACTGTTGGTTCTTTCTTTACATTAACTTACAGATATCAAGGGCCGTTGAGTATCGAGCAAAAAGATAAGCTTGGTCTTATGGGTATAAAGGTACTCAACAATGTAGCTAAAGATTTTATTGGTCTCGAAATCAGCAAAAATGTCGCTTACAACTTAGTGAATTTACAAGGACAATCTGTAGAAAAAGGACAACTAAATAACAATACAAACTTAAATGTATCACACTTACAGTCAGGGATTTACTTGCTATCATTTACTGATAATCAAGGATTGTTTGAAACCGTTAAAGTTGTAAAAAAATAAGGATGTCTTTTCAATTTTTTTTTAAAAAGTGCTTCAATAGCACTTTTTTTTATGTTTACAGGTTTTTAAATTTAAGTCCAAACTTGGTCGTCGGTTATTTGAAAAACCAACTCAGCAACTCAAACAAACGTATAAACCAACTTTTTTTTACTTACTTAAACGATGCAACGTAAAAGTCATAGAGGCCAAAAGTAAGAAGGCCATTGCTTGGTGCACTAACCCTAACCACAAGGGTACTTGATAGATTAATGTTAAAACACCTAACAAAAATTGCAAGAACACGAAGCCAACTAACGTTGATAATCCTCTTTTTTGAATAGTTCCTAGTGTGAATTTTCGTGACTTATAGTATAGAAATAAAATTAGTGCAACTACCACGTAAGCTAAATTTCGATGTACAAACTGCACGCCACTTTTTCCTTCTACTAAATTTAAAAATAAGGTGGGTTGTTCAATTAATACAGTTTCGTGCATAAATTTTCCTTCACTCATCATCGGCCAATGATTATGAATCAATCCAGCATTCATTCCGGCAACAAAGCCTCCGTAAATGATTTGAAAAATTAAAAAAACCAATGCTACTCGAGCGGTATTTCGCAACGACGTAAAAACTGCTTGCTTTTCGGGGTAAATTAAATCTAATGCCACCCAAAGCGTGTAGGCAAAGGTGATAAATGCGAAAGTGAGGTGCAAGGCAAGACGAAAGTGACTTACATCTGGATTGTCTATCAAACCGCTTTTAACCATAAACCAACCCAAAAATCCCTGAAAGCCTCCCATAAAAAGCAGGATTACGCATTTTTTTATAGTGGAAGTATCAAGACGTTTTTTTAGTAGGAAATAAACGAACGGAATAATAAAAACTAATCCTATAATTCTGCCAATAAAACGATGAAACCATTCCCAAAAATAAATAAACTTATAGTCGTCCAACGTAAAATCGTTATGAATGTTAATCTTTTGATACTCTGGATATTTCTTGTACTCATCAAATGCCGCTTGCCATTTTTCGTCGGTTAATGGTGGAAATGTATCGGTAACCAAATGCCAATCCGTCATGGACAAACCTGAGTTGGTCAGTCGGGTTATGCCTCCCACAATAACCATGATAAACAATAAAATACAACCGGAAAGTAGCCAAACAATAACTGATTTATCTTTTTTCATTTTAAAAGGATATAAAAAAACGGTTTTTTCGAAAAGAAAAAGTAAACGTTTACAATGATAAGAGTGCTTTATATACTGGTGTAAAATTAGTTAAATAGATTAGGGCAATTTTCAGAACATTAGTTAATCTTTTTTTAAACCCATTTTGGCTGCTTTTTCCACCACAAAGCCCAGTGCCGCTTCATATTCATTCGGAATTTTTCCTTCCATAATGGCTTCTTTTACAGCTTCTTTTAAAGTGCCAATTTCTCTCCCAGGTTTTAAATTAAAAAGTTCCATAATTTGTTCGCCCGAAATGGGGGGTTGAAAATTTCGCACATGGTCTCGTTCTTCAACTTCAATAATTTTTCGGCGAACGATGTTAAAGTTACTATGGTATTTCTTGAACTTTAAAGGATTTTTGGTGGTGATATCAGCTTCGCACAGCGTCATTAAATGATCTATATCTTCGCCTGCATCAAATACCAATCTTCTTACGGCCGAATCGGTTACTAAATCTTGAGCTAGAACAATGGGTCGAGAACTCATTACAACCATTTTTTGAACAAATTTCATTTTTTGATTCAGCGGCATGTGCAGTCTTTCGAAAATCTTTTTGACCATTTTGCCACCCAAAAATTCATGCCCATGAAAGGTCCAACCTTGTTTTTTATTGAATTTTTTGGTAGGTGCTTTTCCGATGTCGTGCAGTAATGCAGCCCATCGAAGCCAAACATCAGTGGTGTTTGTAGCAATATTATCAACCACTTCTAAGGTGTGATAAAAGTTGTTCTTGTGGGTATGGCCTTCTATTTCTTCTACTTGATTTAACGCCGTCAGTTCAGGTAAAATAAGGTCGAGCAAGCCTGATTTATAAAGCAATAAGAAACCAACAGAAGGCTTATCAGTCAATAAAATTTTGCTTAATTCCTCTACAATTCGTTCTCCTGAGATGATTGAAATTCGTTCTTTATTTCTTGAAATAGAAGCAAACGATTCTTCTTCAATAGAAAATTGTAGTTGAGCCGCAAACCGGATACCCCGCATCATCCGTAAAGGGTCGTCTGAATAGGTGACATCTGGATTTAAGGGCGTTTTAATGATTTTGTTTTTTAAATCAGTTAAACCGTCAAAAGGGTCTACTAGTGTTCCGAAATTATGTTGGCTGAGCGATAGTGCCAAAGCATTTATGGTAAAATCACGGCGGTTTTGATCGTCTTCCAATGTGCCGTTTTCCACCAATGGCTTCCTACTATCTTGGGTGTAGGATTCTTTTCGGGCCCCCACAAATTCGATGTCTGTATCTTCAAAACGAAGCATTGCTGTACCGTAATTTTTAAATACTTGTACGTTTGGTTTTCTCGGCAGCAAGTCGGACACTTTCAAAGCAAGGTCAATCCCGCTTCCGATGGCTACAATATCAATGTCTTTTTTAGCATCTCTCCCTAATAATAAATCTCGCACAAAACCGCCAATAACGTAGCTTTCTACGCCAAGTTCTGCTGCAGCTTTTGAAATGATTTCAAATATAGGATGCTGTAAATCTTTTGTATAATTCATGTTTTTATTACCGCAAAGTTGCAAATTATCAATAACTTACGATTTTTATCTATTCTAATGAAGTTAATGTAGTAACCAATTTCTACTCGGATATGTATTGATTTTTAACGGTCTACTGAACGCTTTAGGAAATAATTACTTTCCTTGTTTGAGAAAAGTTCTCCGGTTGCTCATTAGGCTTGCATCTCAAACCCGTTCGGCTTATTTCATAAAGAAAATCTCTCATGATGTGCTTTCAAATGTAACGGCAAGCTGTGGCAAAAAATAATCTATTTTCGAATCACTTTCACTTGCAAATCATTGGATAACTTTATGATGGTTGACGGTTTTCCACCCATTTTATCGCGGTGCAAATTTACAACATAGTCTACGCCTTTTATAATCTCTGGATTAATTTCTTTAAAACTTTTTGGTGCGGGTTGGCCTGCTAAATTAGCCGATGTAGAAACTATTGGTTTTCTCATTCGTTCTACTAATTTATAACAAAATGGCTCCGTAACCAGTCTAATTCCGAGGCTATTGTCTGCCGAAATCAGGTTTGGGGCTATATTTCGAGGCTGGTCTAAAATCAAAGTAGTGGGTTTGTCGGCATACTCTAGAATTTGCCAAGCTACTTCGGGTATGTTTTTAAAAACATTGTGCAACATTCGATCACTATTCATTAAAACAATCATGCTTTGGCTTTCGGCACGTTTTTTTAGGGTCTGAATTTTTGAAACAGCCTCTGGGTTGGTTGCATCGCACCCAATACCCCAAACAGTGTCAGTCGGATAGAGAATGATTCCGCCTTCTTTCATAACTTCAAATGCTTTTGAAACTTCATGCGATTCGTTTTCCATAGATATAAAACAAACGGTTGCTTAATTTTTATGTGGATTAATTTGGTTTTGAGAAAATTACAAAAGGGGCTAAACTTTCAGTTAACTTTAACCATGCTTCGCCTTTTTTTAAACACATTTTTAGTTCTTTTCACTATATAATCTTCCGAGTTCTTTGTATCGAGCACTCACACTCAATGCATTAAGATAACAAATAATTATACCTTTCACACCGTCTAAAATGCCTAATCGAATAAGATATTGGTATAAAAAATTGTAAGTTGAATGACCATATTTATGGAAAAAAGTGGGTTTAAAGCCGCTTTGGTATTTTTCTCTGGCTTTTAACTTACCGTAAGTGATCATTTTTCGTTTGTAAGATTCATAATCGGCATACGAATAATGCACTAATTTATTTTTTAAGTAGCCAATTTTTCCATCCACATCTAGCTTTTCGTGTACCAGACGATTATGGGTATATCGGCATTTATCTTTTTTGAATAGCCTGAAAATTCGGTCAGTTTGCCAACCACTGAAATGCAAAATTTCTTTTTTAAAGTAAAATTTTCTGTAAAACATGTAAGCACTCACCTCCCGATTGGCCGAAACGGTTTCAATAATCTCCGCTTTTAATAAAGGAGTCAAGCGTTCGTCGGCATCAATAAATAAAATCCAGTTATTTCGTGCTTTATCTATGGCAAAGTTTCGTTGCGAAGTATAATTTTCAAATTTGTTTTGGATAAACTTTACGTTTTTGAAAGATTCGCAAATTTCTTTAGTGCGGTCCGTGCTGAATGAATCTACCACAATTACCTCATCGGCAAAGTCTAAGTCGTTCAGTAACTCATACATATGAACCTCCTCGTTTAAGGTAATGATCAAAACCGATATGTTTTCGCTTGGATTCAATTTCATTAATGACAAAATATCCAACAAATATAAATTATTTACTATTTTTGTGGTGTAATAATTTAAAAAAATATGAAAATTTCTGTAATCATGAGTACGTACAATGCCGAAAAGTGGCTCGAAAATGTGCTTATAGGTTTCAGTTGCCAAACTTTTACCGATTTTGAAATCATAGTTGCCGACGATGGTTCTCGAGAAGATACCAAACTTTTGATTGAAAGATTGCAAAAAGAAATCCAAATTCCCATTGTGCATGTTTGGCAAGAAGACAACGGTTTTCAGAAATCACAAATTTTAAACAAAGCCATCGTAGCCGCCAGAGGAGAATACCTCATTTTTACCGATGGCGATTGCATTCCTAGAAAAGATTTTGTCGAAGTACATAATCATTATAAGGAAAAAGGCTACTTTTTGTCAGGAGGTTACTTCAAGTTACCCATGGATATTTCGCTCGCCATAACCAAAGAAAATATTCTAAATCAAGATTGTTTTGATGTAAAATGGCTGCAATCCAAAGGAGAAATACCAAATCTAAAGGCCATCAAACTGCAAACAAAAGGAGTTTTTTCTAAAATTCTCAATAAAATCACGCCCACAAAAGCCTCTTGGAACGGACACAACGCCTCGGGGTGGAAAAAAGATTTGGTCGAAATTAACGGGTTCAATCAAGAAATGCAGTACGGAGGTCAGGACCGTGAACTCGGCGAACGACTTTTTAATAAAGGATTAAAGTCTAAACAAATCAGATATTCTGCCATTTGTGTACACCTAGACCACAAACGCGGATATGTAAATGACGCTACTTGGCAAAAAAACCACAACATTCGAGAAAATACCCGAAAAAATAAAGTCATCCGCACCACAATCGGTATTGACTCTAATTAATTTTTCTTTTTTTAGGGCGTAACCCCGCTATTTTTTTTAGAGCACGGCTTTGATGGCCGTGCTCTAAAAAAAATAGCGCGGTCAGGCCGTACATTCCCGCTTTTTTGGGGTTCGCCTTCCAGGACGAACCCCAAAAAGAGCTCCATTGCCGTCCTTTACGCAAAAAAGAGTAATAGTGAGTTACGGGTTAAAATGCAAATTAAAATGAGCCACTAAGGCCGCCCATTGTTCATTATTCTTGTTTTGACCAATATTTTGTTTCTTCAAAGAAACTTTTTGTGTAGCCATTCTCGGATAGGTGCCCTTGGGCTCAAAAGCAGTAGTTACAATAGTTCGGTTACTCAGCATTGCCATGGCTTTAAACCATAAATCGTCTGCCTTTGGGGCTAACTTCATATACAATTGATCATCTAAAACCATACTTGAAAAACAATTGGCCGGATACAATACCCCAGACGAGCCAAGTGCTAAAAACGTTTCAGGCTTAGTGGTATCATTCAATTTCCATTTGCTATACGTTAGCGGCTGATTATGTTCATCAAATTGAATCTGACGCACTTTATGAGCGATAATTGCCTCTGGATGTTTTAAATGTTGTTCGTATAATCCTTTGAGCCAATCTTGATCGTACATCAAATCGTCGTCGCAAGTCACAATTACGTGGTCAGGATACTGAGCCATCGTAGGCACTAGCTTTACATGTGAGCTATTTAAAGCTGTAAATTGAACAGAAAATACGTCGCCCTCTAGCTTTTTTAAATTTTTAGGCACTTTATTTTTTAAAGAGTCATGAAGCCACAAAATTACTTTAGTGGGTTTTGCGGATTGGTTTAATATACTCCTTACCGTAACAAAAACCCTATTCAATCGAAACGGAATGGTAGTTAAAGAAACAATCACGGGTATCGCTGTATCTGATTTTGATTTTAATTTTTCAGTGTCTAAAAGCCTGTATTTTGCTTCATAAAACATTGAAAAAGGTACTTCTCTTGATTTCATAGGGTAATTTTTTAAATGACTAAATTTAAAATAGTTATGCTATAGGGTGTATAAATTGTTTAACCATTTTAATACAAAATTCAACTTTTTTGCGGGATAAAGGTCTAAACTTTGAATGTTTAAAAATATTTTTTTTGCATCTTTTTCAAATAAATTCATTTTTATCTTTAACCAGAACAACGGTTTGTTTTGCGAGTCAATTCGGGCAAGTTGATAATCCTTTTTTAAAAGTGATTTATTTTCTGTAAGCGTTGCAAATGTAGCTATGGATTGAATCAAAACATTGTTTTCATTCCTAAATTTAAACTGTATATTATTCACAAAAATAGCCTGATGGTTTAAAAAGAAATCAGACATCATCGATTTTTTCATCGGAAATGGGGTGTGGTCAATAGCTATTTTTTTTGTCTCGCCCATCAATTTCGCAAAGTGATCTTGTTTTCGTTTATATCCCAAATAGCCTTTGGTTTTTTCTTTTTTTATTCCTAAACGCAACCCTATTTTTTTTAGAAATTTATCCGACTCAAAGCGCATCTCTTTCCCTCTAATAATTGGTAATCCTTCAGTATTAAAAAAATCATTTATTTTAGTGGGCTTGATTAAAAACATATCATCGTTAAAATAAATGTAATGTTCAGCCAAATCAGGAATGCGGTGTATCATGGTTTCGATGGCATTCGAGTTAAAAACAGGTAAATAGTGTTCGTAGTTCCTGAAAATAACTTTATGGTCTACGATTTTAACTTTTTCCTGATAAATAGACGCTCTTTCGGCTAAAAAATGGGGCGTCTGATTGTCGGTAACGATGTAAATTTGATTAACGAAAGGGGCAAATTTTAAAATAGATCGCACAACATACTCAATTTCATTGACCTGCCTGTACCGCGTGGCCATTCCTTTGGTTTGCAATTTATCGGGCTGTTCTAGATAGGATACAATTTTAGCTCGATGTGCCGGATCGTTTCCGTCCACCCAGAGTATCACTGCATCTACCGTCATTTTGTTATCCATAGTGGGTGTCTACTAGTCAGACTTCTTAGCCGTTTCAAAACTAGTTAAATCTATTGGTTTTTGCTAAATTTAGAAAATATTTTTATCCGTACCCACTTCATAAAGTCCAACTTCTTAACATTTATGGGTTTCTAAACAATTGATAAAAGTGAATTTATAAGTCAGAAAACGTGTTGTTTTTTAAGAATAGAAAAGTGCTAGCTCTTAAATTATGCAAAATTCGCATTTATGAGTAAAATTATCATTAATTTTGTAGCAAACGGGATGATTTCTCTCCTTAAAGTAGGAATAACTGCATATTAAAATAAAAAGTACAATCGGATGGAAGTTTTAGGTAAGACCACATCACAAGAAATTATTGAATTAGAAAACAATTACGGTGCTCATAATTATCATCCGTTACCTGTGGTTTTATCCAAAGGAGACGGAGTGTATGTTTGGGACGTAGAAGGCAAAAGGTATTATGATTTTCTTTCGGCTTATTCAGCTTTAAATCAAGGGCATTGTCATCCTAAAATTGTGAAAGCATTAACCGATCAAGCCCAAACGCTAACCCTAACATCTCGTGCTTTTTATAACGATAAGTTAGGTCCTTATGAACACTATTTGACTAATTATTTTGGTTTCGACAAAGTGTTACCCATGAATACGGGTGCCGAAGCGGTAGAAACTGCATTAAAGATTACCAGAAAATGGGCTTACGAAGTAAAAGGAATTCCAGAAAATCAAGCACTTATTATAGTAGCCGAAGGTAATTTTCATGGCCGAACTACCACAATTATCTCGTTTTCAAATGATACCAATGCACGAAAAAATTACGGACCGTACACTGAAGGTTTTATCTCCATTCCGTATAACGATGTTGAAGCTTTAAAAACGGTTTTGCAAAACAACACTAATATTGCTGGTTTTTTGGTAGAACCAATTCAAGGCGAAGCAGGAGTTTATACACCAGCCGACGATTATTTGATGCAAGTAAAAAACTTGTGTAATGAACATAATGTTTTATTTATTGCTGATGAAATTCAAACAGGAATTGCAAGAACAGGCTCACTATTAGCAGTTTGCGGTAATTGTACCTGCGAAAATGCCTGTGAACGACAACCTACATACGCCAGACCTGATATGCTTATTTTAGGAAAAGCAATTTCAGGTGGTGTTTATCCCGTTTCGGCAGTCTTGGCTGATAATGCCATCATGAATGTCATCAAACCAGGGCAACATGGCTCTACCTTTGGCGGAAATCCATTGGGTGCTGCTGTCGCGATTGCGGCTTTAGAAGTGACGAAAGAAGAAAATTTGGCACAAAATGCAAGACGTTTAGGAAAAATTTTCCGCGAAAAAATGCAAGAATACATCAATACTTCTACTATTGCCACGTTAGTTCGTGGAAAAGGCTTGCTCAATGCAGTAGTAATTAACGATTCCGAAGACAGTGATACGGCTTGGAATATTTGTATGCGTTTGCGTGACAACGGACTTTTAGCTAAACCGACTCACGGAAACATTATTCGGTTTGCTCCACCATTAGTGATGACCGAAGAACAATTACTCGATTGTACTCGAATTATTATTGAAACTCTAAAAGAATTTGAAAAATAATTATACAGTTTAATTTGAAAAACCTATTTGGTTTTCCGATTTTGCCTTACTTCGTATTAATTAATCCATAATAAAAATCCGCTCTACGATTAGTAAAGCGGATTTTGTATTTTTTGAATTTATTTTTTATATGCCTTGAAGTTCTTGCATTCTTTCTTGCAGTAACGCTGGGTCTTGTAACGCTGCCCAACCAAACAATGCAATAGAAGCTACGATAGAAATAACAGCAATAAGATTGATTATCAATCCGATAATTGCAAGAATCCGACCAGTTTTTAAATTGCCATAGTTGTCATATCCGTCTGGATTAGAGGCGTATAAAGCCATATCTTTTTTAGCCATTACTAAAGCAATGATACTGAAAATAATTCCAACTGCATAAAAACAGCAGCCTACAATTGATAAGATTCCGAGAATAAGCACTGCGGTTGCATTGGGTAATTTTTGTTTTTCCATGAGTAATATAGTTTAAAGGGTTAATGGGTTAATTTGTAAAGATAGGCAATAATCATAATCACAGCGTTAACAATAGCAAATGGAATAATAATTTTGGAATAATCTCTTTTTTTATCAATCAAATGTATTCCAATGAATAGAAAAAGTGGAATTGTGGTATAAATGGCAGGAAACATTGCAAATGCTGCACCAAAATCGCCTTCTAAAACCAAAACTAATGAGCGTTGCATGCCACAACCCGGACAGTCTATGCCAAATAATTTCTTGCTAAAGCAAGGAATCATAAAATTTTCTAGTTTCACGCTGTTTTTGATTTGTTGCAATTTTACAAAAAAAATGCAAACTTTTGTTTTTTTTAGCGTTTTTATTTTTTAGTTAAGTACTTTTGAACTTTTAGAATTCGATTTAAAAAGTAAAACAACTCATCCTTTCACATGAAAAAGCTGATTATTCCGCTCTTGATTCTTGCCGCTATAGTCTTGACTTACGAACAAAGTCAGGATACTCCAAATATCTATTTACGAGTAGGTTGTATTTGTGTTTTTATGTTTGCTTTGTACAAACTTAATGCTCGAATTCCGCATAAAAGTTCACACGATAAAGATGCAGAAGATGTTCAATAAAGGAGATAAAGTTACCGTACTAGACGAGGCAATGGAAGGTACCGTCATGGCAACAGATGGTTTACAAATTACCGTTTTGACTACGGATGGTTTTGAATTGAAATTTGGTCCGAAAGAATTGATTAAAATTACCCATAATGAACTCAAAATAGGATTTTCGGGGCAGAATGTAGCACAAATTATCAAACAAAAAGAAGTGCCAAAACCGCGCTCTTTTGTCAAAGAAAAAAAATCAAAACGAGAAGTTCCCGTGCCCGAATTTGACTTGCATATTGAGAAATTAATAAAAAATTTCCGCGGAATGAGTAATTACGAAATTCTTACGCTGCAAACCGAAACGGCCCAACGCCACATTGAGTTTGCCATTCGAAACCGGATTCCAAAAATAGTGTTTATTCACGGTGTAGGCGAAGGCGTTTTAAAAGCAGAACTCGATTTTATACTCGGTCGATACGAACAGATTTCTTTCAGAGACGCCAACTACCAAAAATACGGACTTGGTGCTACAGAAGTTTACTTTAAACAAAATGTGTAACTAGATTTGTTGTTGCTTTTTTTCGATTGCTATGCCTTAGTTCGAGGTTTCAAATTCACCAAATATAAAGGAATTCCCTAATTGCCTTGTTAATGAGCCATTGGCTAAGCGAACATTTAGCAGCACAATAGTATGTTTAAAACCATTGGTAGAAGGCAAAGTGGTTACTTGAATGATGCCGCTCTGGTTCAAAATACCATTGACAGCTTGGAATTCTTCTATCACAGGAGGAAGTGCTGGTAGCGGATTTGAACAAAAGTAAGTGTCTGATAATGTGTTGATTGTGGTGTTGTAGAAGGTGTGTTTCAATCGTGTAGAATCAGAAAACAGCACCGATTTCGGCCCCGGCTCGCTTGAAAATAACGTTGCAAAATCCGCATCACTTAAATCTAAAACTAGGGATTGGTCTACTTGGTATTTGAACAAAACCGTATTGTCATTAGTACACGATTCCACGCCAGGAAGCCCTGAAAAATTAGTAAAGCTTGTAGCAGGAGTTTGAAACTGAATCGGTGCGATTTGCTCATTAACTTGCGTATTGCCTTCTCCTAAATCAAAAGTTAAATCTGAAAAAGTTAGCGTGTGTAAAAAATGCGTAATTTGAGTAACGCCATCAGCATTGGGTTCGGTTTTTATGGCGGTGGTCGTAATTCTTAAAGTTCCCGCCGTGGCTTCTCGTTCTCGAGTTACCACTGGTTCGGCTTCTGGAATTACCGAACAAAGTATCGTGCCAGTTATCGGTCCGGAATATTCACGATAAATCAATCGTATGGAGCTGCCATTGATTGTCAAAGGTTGCGGTTGTACAGGTAAATCAGCGGTTAACCGATTTTGAAAATTAGATTCGGGCACTTGAATTATTATGGCTCTGTTATCTTGTGTTTTTTGAATAAAAAACGCAGACGTTCCTGAACGGCAAACGCCAGCAAGACTGTCGTTAAAAGTAAAAGAAACTTGATCAACACTGCCGTCATCACAACTTGAAATAAAGAAACAAAGTACAAAAAGCAACAAAAATCTTTTCATTAGTACGGATAATTTTCAGCAAAAATAAACAAATTTTAGCCAATTAAGTTTCTAGTAAAGTGAAAGCCATGTTAAACCTAAAAATTAATAACTTTGCCGTATGGAAAAAATATACTTAGACAACGCGGCAACAACAGCTTTACTGCCTGAAGTTATCTCAGAAATGACCTCGGTTTTAAGCACAGAATACGGAAATCCATCTTCGTCGCATAGTTTTGGTCGAACAGCAAAAAGTCGGTTGGAGTTGGCTCGCAAAAGTATTGCACAGCATTTAAACGTTTCGGCACAAGAAATTATTTTTACTTCAGGAGCCACAGAAGCCAACAATTGGATTCTGCAAAATGCGATTGCTACCTTGAAGGTGAAACGCATTATTACTTCTAAAATTGAGCATCACGCTGTTTTGCATACGGTACAATTTTTACAAAAAAAACATGCAATTCAAGTTGATTATGTTCAAATTAAATCTGATGGAACATTAGATATCAATCACTTAGTAGAATTATTGGGTCAGGAAATGCCTACGCTCGTTTCGCTCATGCAGGTTAATAACGAAATTGGTACCATAAGTGACGTGGATGAAATAGCAAAAATTTGCAAGCAACATTCGGTTTATTTTCATTCCGATACGGTGCAATCCATAGGTAAAATTCCTTTGGATTTACAAAAAATTGCTGCTGATTTTGTGGTGGCAAGTGCCCACAAATTTCACGGCCCAAAAGGAATTGGTTTTGCTTTTATCAGAAAAGGAACAAAAATGGCATCGCTTTTTCAGGGTGGCGAACAAGAAAAAGGCAGTCGTCCCGGCACCGAATCTTTGCACAATATTGTTGGTATGGCCAAAGCGCTCGAACTTTCATACCAAAATTTAGTACCTAATCGAACGTATATCCAAGACCTAAAAAAGTATACCGTTCTAGAGTTGAAAAATAAATTGCCTGAAATTCAATTTAATACTAATCCAGACGAAAGTTTGTATACTATATTAAATGTACGATTACCTTTAGATACTTCAAAAAGTGCGATGCTATTATTTGCTTTGGATATGAAAGGAATAGCCGTTTCTCGCGGTAGCGCTTGTCAATCGGGAAGTTCGAAACCATCGCATGTTTTAGCCGAATTTTTGAATGCAGACGATGCCGCAAAACCTTCCATCCGGATTTCGTTTAGTCATTTTACAACGAAAAAAGAAATTGATATTTTAGTTAATGCATTAGTGACTTTGTCCTATTTAAATTAGAAAAATGCCTAGAATTATCGCCCTTGACTACGGACTCAAACGTACCGGAATAGCCATTACCGACGAAATGCAACTCATCGCTTCTGGTTTAACCACGGTAGAATCGACCAATTTAATTGCTTTTTTAAAAAACTATTTTAGCCAAGAAAAAGTTGAAAAAGTACTCATCGGTGAACCGAAACAAATGAACGGATTACCTTCCGAAAGTGCTCCAATCATAGAGAAATTCATTCTAGAATTTGTAAAAACATTTCCCGAAATGGAATTGATTCGCGTAGACGAACGATTTACATCCAAAATGGCGTTTCAAACGATGATTGATTCTGGTTTGAAAAAAAAGCAACGGCAAAACAAAGGTTTGATTGATGAAATTTCAGCAACGATTATGCTGCAGGATTTCCTTGGAAGACGATTTTAATTTGCAGCAGTTTTTTTCGATGAAATGAAGATTTTTTTGCCTAAAATAACAATGTTCCATTTCATTTAGCCTATTTTTAGCATAACCTTAAATGGTCTTCAGGTTTGATTTTTAAATGGATGTAAACTCAAATTTTTAAAATAGTTTTTTACAGCTAAGATTTTAAAGAAAATGCAGCAATTTAAAAAACTTTCTATATTTCAAAAAGCTTGTTATCTGTTATCTTTTTTCACTATTTTTGCCTCCCGTTGCACTAAATTTTAGGCACGGAAGTTGATTCAGTTTAAATTTAAACGAATAAAATGATTTTACCAATTATAGGTTATGGCGATCCAGTACTTCGAAAAGTTGGAGTAGATGTGGATATCAATGATCCAACTTTAAAAGAAACCATTGCCAATATGTATGAAACGATGTATCATGCTCATGGTGTGGGACTTGCGGCACCTCAAGTTGGCCTTGCAATCAGGTTATTTATTGTAGATACGACCCCTTTTGGCGATGACGAAGATTTGCCTCTTGAAGAGCAAAAGTTGTTGAGCAATTTTAAAAAAACCTTTATCAATGCCAAAATGCTTAAAGAAGAAGGCGAGGAGTGGGGTTTTAACGAGGGTTGCTTGAGCATTCCGGAGGTTCGAGAAGATGTTTATCGGCACGAAACCATCACTATTGAATATTTAGACGAAGATTTTAATAAAAAAACCGAAGTGTACAGTGGTTTGATTGCACGTGTTATTCAGCATGAATATGACCACATAGAAGGAATTCTGTTTACTGATTTGATTTCGCCACTAAAAAAGCAACTCATCAAGAAAAAGCTTTCTAATATTATGGAAGGAAAAACGCGACCTGACTATAAGATGAAATTTGCCACACCCAAAAAAGGAAGATAACGCCTTTTGACTACTTAATCTATTGACAAACCATATACATTTACAAAATGAAGCTAGATAAAATATTAGCAATTGCAGGAAAACCAGGATTATATTTATTACAAGTACAAACGCGTTCGGGCTTTGTAGCCGAATCGTTAACGGATGGCAAAAAAATTACCGTTGGATTGAGAAGTAACGTGAGTTTACTATCTGAGATTTCGATGTATACCAACTCAGAAGAAAAACCTTTGGTAGAGGTGATGCGAAACATTGCCATCAAAGAAAATGAAGGGCCATCTATTTCTCACAAAGAAGACAATGCCACTTTACTAGCTTATTTTGAAGAAGTTTTACCCGAGTACGACAGAGATAGAGTGTATCCTTCGGATGTAAAAAAAGTCATCAATTGGTACAATATTCTGCAAGGTAAAGGCTTGGTAAGCAAAGAAGTACCTGTGGAAGCGGCTGCCAAAACAGAAGAAAGCACAGAGTCGGCAGTTGCTGAAGAGCCAATTGCAAAAGAGAAAAAAGCCTCAAAAAAGTAATTTTAGATTGCAAATAAAGTAATCCTGTTGGGAATTTTTCCTGACAGGATTTGTTATTTTTACCAAAACCAATTTTTATGAATACGAGAGAAACACAGCTGCAATCTTTTGGTCGATTGTTGGATATCATGAACGATTTGCGCGAAAAATGTCCGTGGGATAAAAAGCAAACCATGCAAAGTTTACGTCATTTAACTATCGAAGAAACCTATGAGTTGGGTGATGCAATTTTAGACAATGACCTGCAGGAAATAAAGAAAGAGCTCGGAGACATTTTGCTACACATTGTTTTTTATGCTAAGATAGGCAGCGAAACGCAAAGTTTTGATATTGCTGATGTTTGCAATGAAATTTGTGACAAACTCATTCATCGTCATCCTCATATTTATGGCGATGTGGTGGTAGAGGATGAAGCCGAGGTGAAGCGAAATTGGGAAAAACTCAAACTCAAGGAAGGTAAAAAATCAGTTTTAGAAGGTGTACCCAAAAGTTTACCCGCTTTGGTGAAAGCATCGCGTATTCAAGAAAAAGTAAAAGGCGTAGGATTTGATTGGGAAAAACCCGAACAAGTGTGGGAGAAAGTACAAGAAGAACTGCAAGAATTTCAGCTGGAAATACAATCGGGTAATCAAGAGCAGATGGAAGCCGAATTTGGCGACGTGTTGTTTTCAATGATTAATTATGCCCGATTTTTAAAAATCAACCCCGAAGACGCGTTAGAACGAACCAATAAAAAGTTTATCAAGCGTTTTCAATATTTAGAAAGTAAATCTGTGGAGCTAGGAAAATCGTTGGCAGACATGACCTTGGCGGAAATGGATGTTTTTTGGAATGAAGCAAAAAAAATGTAAAGAGTATAAATAGTTGGAGTCAAATTTTATAGTAACGCTCCTCGAAGTCTCTGACTTCGTGGATGCGATGAAAGGTCTCTGACCTTGAAAACTAAAAGTTTTTATCACAAAATTTTCTTTGCTGCTGTTCAAAATTATTTTTTTTGTCCTTTTAAGGTGCAGTTAATTCAGTCACAGACTGAAACATACGTTTATGAAGTTACGACCTTCGAGGAGCTGGTTAGTTCATATCAAAATAAAAAACTACTCTACCATTCTTCTCAATTTTTCATGATGTAGAATTGTTATTTTTTTTCCTTGTAGGTCAATCAATCCTAATTTTTTAAATTCGGATAATAATCGAATACAACTTTCTGTAGCTGTGCCAATTATACTTGCAATGTCGTCTCTAGAAAGTTGAAGGCGTAGCGATTTATCGTCTAAAATTCCGAACGTTTCTTCCAAATAAAGTAAGGTTTGAGCCAAGCGTTCTTTCACACTTTTCTGTGCTAAATTTACTAAAGTATCATCGGCTTCTTTGAGATCTCCACAAATAGATTTCATAACATTCATCGAAAACGAGTTGTTTTTATTAAAAAAACCAATGATTTCGCTTTTAGGAATAAAGCAAACTTCCATATCTTCTACTGCTATGGCACTCAAATTTGCAGGTTCGTCACTGATAAGAGATCGTTGACCTAATAATTCTCCTTTTCGAGCTAACTTCACAATTTGGTCTTTACCATTCGGACTCAGTTTGGTCATTTTTCCTACACCATCTCTAACGCAAAATACGCCTTTTAAATTTTCTCCTTCTACAAAAATGGGCTCCCCTTTTTTGATGGTTTTTGCAGTTTTACACTGAGACATCGTAATTAATTCGTCTTTAGTAAGTGCTTTTAAAGCGCTAAATTCTCTTACGATACATTGTTCACACTTTCCCATAAAAAAACTCTTTTATCAAGTAACAAAAATAAACCATTATATGATAAATATCATAATTTACTTTAACAAATTTTTAGAATTTTGCATCAGGTAAATGAGTAAAGTTATGGATACATCGCAAAAATGTTTCCATTGCGGATTAGAGATTAAAAAATCAGATTTAATTGTTTTCGAGGGTAAGGATTTCTGCTGTAAAGGGTGTCAAACCGTTTATGAAATCTTTAGTTCGAATGATTTGGGCTGTTATTATGACTTCGAAAATTCGCCTGGAGCAACGCCCTTAGATATTGAGGGCAAATATGATTTTTTAGACAACGACAAAATTCTCGAAAAACTACTTGATTTTCAAGAAGAAAGTACCGCTGTGGTTTCGCTCACCATTCCGCATATTCATTGCAGTTCGTGCATTTGGATTTTGGAAAATTTGCAACGCTTAGAATCAGGTATTCGATCGTCAATGGTTAATTTTAACGAAAAGACCGTTCGGATTACCTTTCATTCTGATGAGGTTTCGTTAAAAAAGATTGTCAATTTATTGAGTTCAATAGGTTACGAACCTTATATCAGTTTAGAAAATTATGAAACAGGTACTAAAAAAGAAGACCGGAGTTTAACCATCAAATTAGGAGTAGCGTTCTTTTGTTTTGGCAATATCATGCTGCTTTCTTTTCCTGAATATTTCGAAACCAATGAGTTTTGGATAGACCAATACAAAGGTTTTTTTCGGTGGTTGATTTTTGCATTATCGCTGCCCACTTTTTTCTATTCAGCCAGCGGATACTATATTTCGGCCTATAAAAGTTTGCGAACCAGAATGTTAAATATTGATATTCCTATCGCACTTGGTATCGTAGTAATGTTTGTAAGAAGTACCGTAGACATTATCATGGGGTATGGTCAAGGCTTTTTTGACAGCTTAGCAGGATTGATTTTTTTCATGTTATTGGGAAAAATGTTCCAAATCAAAACCTATAATTTTTTGAGTTTTGAACGTGATTTTAAATCCTATTTTCCTATTGCGGTAACCAAACTAAGTCAAGGATTAGAAGAAAGTGTTCCTGTTTATGATATTGTTAAAGGCGATCGTTTGTTGATTCGAAACCAAGAATTAATTCCTGTAGACGGAATTTTACTTTCGGCAGAGGCAACTTTAGATTACAGTTTTGTGACGGGCGAGGCCAATGCGATTGTCAAAAAATCGGGCGATAAAGTTTTTGCCGGCGGAAAACAAATAGGTCAAATCATTGAAATGCAAGTATTAGAAAGTGTTTCGCAAAGTTATCTCACACAACTTTGGAGTAATGATGTTTTTCAAAAAAAGGTAAACCAGCATTTCAAAACGATTACCGATAAAATCAGTCACTATTTCACACCTATTTTGCTCTTGATTTCCTTTGCAGGTTTCGGATTTTGGGTCTATTTCGACTTGAATACTGCATTTAATGTTTTCACAGCCGTATTGATTGTAGCGTGTCCGTGTGCTCTGGCTTTGACCGCGCCTTTTACATTTGGAAATATTTTAAGAATCCTTGGCAAAAAGAAAATCTACCTAAAAAATGCTCTGGTGATTGAGCAATTGGCCAAAGTAAATACCTTGGTTTTTGACAAAACAGGAACCATTACTACAACCGAAAAAGCAACTATCGACTACCAAGGTCAAGAAATTTCTGCACAACAAGAAATTTGGATCAAAAATAGTTTACGAGCTTCAAATCATCCGTTGAGTAGGATGCTTTATAATTTCTTACCCGAAGCTGCATTTTTAAACATTGACCGTTTTGAAGAATTTGTGGGCAAAGGTATACAAACCTATTTTGATGGAAATAAAATTGTCTTGGGTTCATCAGATTTTGTAGAAAATCCGCAGCCTAGTCCAGTAGTAGAAACCAGTATTCACATAGCTATAAACGATGTTTACATCGGAAAATATGTGTTTAAAAATGCCTATCGAAATGGTTTGTCAGCTTTGTTTTCTTCGCTTTCGCAAAAGTATGAGCTGCATATTTTATCCGGCGATAATGAAGGAGAGCGTCGATTTTTAGCCGATTTTTTACCGAAAAATACGCAACTCGTTTTTAATCAAAAGCCGGAACAAAAACTAGAATATATAAAAACGCTGCAAGAAAAAGGACGTAACGTGATGATGATAGGCGACGGACTAAATGACGCGGGAGCATTGGCACAAAGTAATGTGGGTATTTCGGTTTCAGAAAACGTAAATGTTTTTTCGCCTGCATGTGATGCTATTTTAGATGCATCTGAATTTCAAAATATTGGGCAGTTTTTGAAACTTTCCAAGCAAGCCATAAAAATTATAAAAATGAGTTTTGCTTTATCACTGTTGTACAATGTGGTAGGATTGGCATTTGCAGTTACGGGTAATTTACTGCCGTTAGTAGCAGCCATAATTATGCCGTTGAGCACCATTACTATAGTAAGTTTTGTTACGGTGATGAGTAGTATTTATGCACGAAAATTAAATTTAAAATAAAAATGCTAGATATGATATTTATCATATTTTTAACAGTTGCGGCATTGTAAATTTGTAAAACACAATTAGAGGTATGAGTGTCATTTATTTATTAATATCCATCAGTATAATCGTTGCTATTGTTTTTTTTATCGCCTTTGTTATGGCAGTAAAAAAAGGACAGTATGATGATGACTACACACCATCAGTCAGAATGCTTTTTGACGATGAATTGAAAACAAAAAAACAAATTAAAACCAACCCTGAAAAACAAGTCTAATATGGAAATGCAACAATTTTATTACGATAACAAAATTGTAAAGAAATTCATTTATGCTACCATCCTTTTTGGAGTAGTAGGAATGATTGTGGGGCTACTTTTAGCCATAATGTTTTTATTCCCTAACATAACCGACGGCATCTCTTGGTTAAGTTTTGGTCGGTTACGGCCTCTACATACCAATGCAGTTATTTTTGCCTTCGTAGGAAATGCTATGTTTGCTGGAATTTATTATTCATTACAACGTTTATTAAAAGCCAGAATGTTTAGCGATTTGTTAAGCAATCTGCATTTTTGGGGTTGGCAATTAATTATTGCAGCCGCAGCAGTTTCGCTTCCTTTAGGCTATACATCTTCTAAAGAATATGCCGAGTTAGAGTGGCCCATCGACATTGCTATCGCATTGATCTGGGTTGTATTCGGAATCAATATGATTGGAACGATTTTGAGAAGACGCGAACGCCACTTATATGTAGCCATTTGGTTTTACCTAGCTACATTTGTAACGGTTGCAGTACTCCATATTTTTAATAGTTTGTCGCTTCCTGTTAATGCTTTAAAGAGTTACTCTGTTTATGCAGGAGTTCAAGATGCATTGGTGCAATGGTGGTATGGTCATAATGCAGTTGCATTTTTCTTAACTACACCATTTTTAGGATTGATGTACTATTTTATTCCAAAAGCGGCCAATAGACCTGTGTATTCTTACCGACTTTCTATCATTCACTTTTGGTCATTGATTTTTATCTATATTTGGGCAGGACCTCACCACTTACTGTACTCAGCTTTACCGGATTGGGCACAAAACTTAGGAGTTGTATTTTCAATAATGCTTATTGCACCTTCTTGGGGTGGAATGATTAACGGACTCTTGACCTTACGAGGCGTTTGGGATAAAGTACGTGTAGAACCCGTTTTGAAATTTTTTGTAGTAGCCGTAACAGGTTATGGAATGGCCACTTTCGAAGGCCCAATGTTGTCACTTAAAAATGTTAATGCTATTGCACACTTTACCGATTGGATTGTAGCTCACGTTCACGTAGGTGCTTTGGCTTGGAACGGTTTTATGGCTTTTGGTATGATTTATTGGTTAATACCTCGTATGTCTAAAGGACCTTTGTATTCGTTAAAATTAGCCAACCTGCATTTTTGGTTAGGAACATTAGGTATTGTTTTGTACGCTTTACCGATGTATGTAGCAGGGTTTTTACAAGCTTCTATGTGGAAACAATTTAATCCAGACGGAACGTTAATGTACGGAAACTTCTTAGAAACCGTTACCCAAATTATTCCAATGTATTGGATCAGAATGATTGGTGGTTGTATGTACATCTTAGGTTTATTTATTTTGGTATTCAACATTTATAAAACCATTCGTGCCAACGCCACTATCGAAGACGATTATGCCGAAGCACCTGCGTTGCAACAAATCAGTAACAGCCGTTTAAGTGGAGAAAAATTCCATCCTTGGTTAGAGCGTAGACCTATTCAATTAACTATTTTAGCTACTGTGGCTATTTTAATCGGTGGAATTATTCAAATTGTTCCTACTATTATGGTGGATTCTAATATTCCTACGATAGCTGCCGTTAAACCCTATACTCCTTTAGAATTAGAAGGACGCGATTTATACATCAGAGAAGGTTGTGTGGGTTGTCATTCTCAACAAGTTAGACCTTTTAGAAGTGAAGTAGAACGCTATGGGCCACAATCTAAAGCAGGAGAGTATGTATACGATCATCCATTTTTATGGGGTTCTAAACGTACGGGACCAGATTTAATGCGATTAGGTCAGAAGTATAACGACAATTGGCACTTTAACCACATGTGGGATCCACAAAGTACATCAGCTGGTTCTATTATGCCAGGTTACAAATGGTTGTTTGCCAATGAAGCTATGGATATTTCTGAGACAGAAGCTAAGATGAAAGTGATGCAAACACTTGGCGTACCGTATACCGATGCGGATATTGCAGGAGCCAAAGCTGCTATGGCCAAACAAGCACAAACTATTGAAGATAATCTTCGTGCTGATCCAGAATTTGTTAAAAATTATGAGAACAGTAAGAAAGCAGCCGCTGCAAAAGGGGAGGAGTTTGTACCTATGAGTCAACGCGAAATTGTAGCACTTATAGCGTATTTACAACGATTAGGTACTGATATTAAAGTAAAAGATAACGCTAAAAATTAATCGATATGTTTGAAGCAATAAAACACAATATGGAAACCATCGCTGGGGTAGAAATTTACCCTATCGTAACCCTACTCATTTTCTTTACCTTTTTTATAGCGCTCGGAATTTGGGTTTTTGGATACAAAAAGGAAGCCATCGATAAGATGAGCCAAATTCCTTTAAACGATTAATTTACAACATTAAAATACAAAACCATGAAAAATCTTTTTCCAGCTTATCTGAGAGTTCCCGTACTATTTCTACTAGTAGCATTCGGAATGGAATATATTATCGATTCAGGTAACAAACCCGCTTTTATTGAGTATCCAATGGTTTCCGTTTTTCTAGCATTCTTTCTGTTTTTATTGATTGCTGTCGAAATTACGTATGATGCCATTGAAAAGGTTACCTACCATTTACTTTCAGAAGAAGAAAAGCAAGCGCTCCGAAACGAAGAAAGTTTACCCATCACTCAACGTGCTTGGTATAAGAAAATGATGCAAATGCTAACCAATTCGACACCGATTTCGGCAGATGCAGATATGCTTTTGGATCACGATTATGACGGCATTAAAGAGTTAGACAATGACTTACCACCTTGGTGGAAATACCTATTCATTGGTACCTTGATTTGGGGTTTTGCCTATTTGTTTAACTATCATATTCTCGACGGTTCTACTCAAGAAATGGAGTTGAAACAAGAAATTGCTGAGGCTAAAATTGCGTTAGAAGAATATAAAAAAACAGCTCCCGATTTAATGAATGTTGATAACGTAACGCTTTTGACAGATGCAAGCGAGTTAGCAAAAGGAAAAGCCATCTATGAAGTTAATTGTGTGGCATGTCATAAAGCTGATGGAGGCGGACAAATTGGTCCAAACCTCACCGATGAACATTGGATTTTGGGTGGTGGAATCAAAGAAGTATTTCATACCATTTCTGAAGGAGGTAGAGATGGAAAAGGAATGGTAGCTTGGAAAACCAATCTTAAACCTACAGAGATGCAGCAAGTAGCAAGCTACGTTTTGTCTTTGCAAGGCACTAATCCACCCGATGCTAAAGCGGCAGAGGGCGAAGTTTGGAAATACGAAGCAAAACCGGCCACCGAGGCACCTGCTACTGATGCAAAAGCACCAGCAGCGAGTCCGGTAGCATTAAAATAATTTTAAAAATCAATTATCATGTCGGAAACACATGAAGACGAGTCGTTCAGAGATACAATAGGAACCATTGATGCCGATGGGAAGCGAAAATTTATTTTTCCGAAAAAACCAAACGGTCGATTCTATCAATACCGTCAATATGTAAGTTATGTGCTTTTAGCAATTTTAATTGCTAATCCGTTTATCAAAGTTAACGGAAACCAGTTTATGATGTTTAACGTGCTTGAACGCCGATTTAATATTTTTGGATTTCCGTTTTGGCCGCAAGATTTTTACCTTTTTGTTATTTCGATGCTCGTTGGAGTGGCGTTTGTACTACTTTTTACAGTGGTTTTCGGACGAATATTTTGCGGCTGGATTTGCCCACAAACTATATTTTTAGAGTTGGTTTTTCGCCGTATTGAATACTGGATTGATGGCGATCGAGGTGCTCAAATTCGTTTGAGTAAACAAAAATGGGACGCCGAAAAAATCCGTAAACGCCTAATCAAGTGGACCATCTTTTTCATCATTTCGTTTTTAATAGCCAATGTGTTTCTGGCTTATTTAATAAGTAGCGACAAACTATTTTTGATGGTTCTCGAAGGACCAGCAGCACACCTTAGTAATTTTATTTCACTACTTATTTTTACAGGGGTTTTTTACTTCGTGTTTGTGTGGTTTAGAGAACAGGTTTGCATCATCGCTTGTCCGTACGGACGTTTGCAAGGGGTACTGCTTGATAATAAATCCATTAATGTAGCATACGATTTTGTTAGGGGCGAAAAAGAAGCGGGTCGTGCTAAATTCAAGAAAAACGAAGACCGAGCCTTGACCGGAAAGGGAGATTGTATTGATTGCAACCAATGTGTTCATGTTTGTCCGATGGGAATTGACATCAGGAACGGAACTCAATTGGAATGTACCAATTGTACGGCTTGCATTGACGAATGTGATAGTATTATGGAAAGCGTGAACTTACCAAAAGGGTTGATTCGCTATGCCTCTGAAGATGAAATTGAGAAAAAAGCGCCATTCAAGTTTACCACTCGAATGAAAGGTTACACAGCAGTTTTGGTTATTTTGTTGGGCATTTTTACCGGATTACTTTTTTTGAGAAACGATGTGGAAGCTACTATTTTAAGACTTCCTGGTCAATTATTTGAACGTAAAGGCGACAATATTAGTAATATTTATACGTACAAAGTGATTAATAAAACGAGTAAGGATTTTGAAAATGTACATTTTGAAATTCTAGAACCCAAGGGCACCATCAATAATGTAGGTGCTAAAATCATAACTCTAAAACAAGAAGGTGTGTCGCAAGGGACGCTTTTTATTGAAATCAATCAAGCTTTTTTAGAGGGAGATAAAACAAAAATTAAAATCGGAGTGTATAACGGGAAAAATTTACTCGAAACCACTACAACTAATTTTTTAGGACCGAGAACTTTTAATTAATTAACTATCATGAACATAAAAATAGGTTGGGGAACATCTATAGTCATCGCATTTGCTTTGTTCATTACTTTTATTTTGTATTTCGTATTCACTGTTCAATCAGATTCTAAATACGATAATGAGCTTGTGGTAGACGAATATTATAAAAAAGACGCTCTTTATGGCGAAGATTATATCAGAATGCAAAATGCAGAAAATCTGGCCGAAAAGCCTACTGTAAAACAAACTGCTGATGCTATCGAGATTACATTTCCAACCGAATTTACCCCAAAAGATTTGCAAGGAACAGTGTCCTTTTATCGACCGTCTAACAAAAAATTGGACTTCCAAATGCCAATTTCGTTGTCAAAACCATCTTTACTCATACCTAAATTAAACTTGGTAGGCGGTCGTTGGGACATTTTAATCGATTGGAAACACCAATCAAAAGAATATAAAATGCGCGAAACAATTTATATTAATTAATAATGTGGTACACAGCGCTTTTGTTCGGACTAATCAGTAGCTTTCATTGTATCGGAATGTGTGGTCCAATTGCCATGATGTTACCGGTTGATGCTGATAATTCTGTTCGAAAAGCCCTACAAATCAGTACATATCATCTGGGTCGGTTATCGGCTTATGCCTTCATCGGACTCCTTTTTGGAGCGCTCGGGAAAGGATTTTTTCTCGCCGGAATACAGCAGCAGTTGTCTATCGCCATAGGAATTTTGATGATTGTTTTTATTCTTGTCCCTGAGCGAAAACTAGCGCAATTTAATGGTGCAAAACCGATTTATAAAATTATTGCTCACGTAAAATCGGCCTTAGGAAAACAGTTTAAAAATAAGAGCTATTCCTCGTTGTTTACCATAGGTTTACTTAACGGATTTTTGCCTTGTGCCATGATTTATGTCGCGCTATTTGGAGCTATTGCTATGCAAAGTGTCACACTTGGTGTCGGATACATGTTGTTGTTCGGAATCGGCACTTTGCCGTTAATGAGTTTGGTAATTTATGTAAATACTTTTATTACAGCAGGATTTCGGAATAAAGTCCAAAAAATAATACCCTATGCAGCTGTGCTTGTAGGTTGCTTGTTTATTCTACGGGGTTTAGGCTTAGGAATTCCTTATTTATCGCCTTCTACGATGAGTTTGTTTGTAACTCAAAATCCTAATTGTTTTTAGTTCTATGTCCTTGTTTCATAGCAGTTTATTTTTGTATATTTCCTCAAAAAGGAGTCTACTAATTGGGCTTTTTTAGAAAATTCAAGACCTCTTTTCTTAGTACGTTCTTGTAGAAGATCGGGTAGTTTATTTTGGTTATAAGTGATTCTTTTATTAAAGTCTAGGGTCGTTTTTGAAAGTATATAGAGGATGAGATGCGACTTAGAAAGCAAATAAAGTCATGCTTAGTGCCAGTCATGTAAAATTAAAAAAATGAAATTAGTTGTAATATTTAACGAGTGTTAAAAAAGACCAAAGAGTATTGTTTTTTATTATCTTTGTAAAATGTTTACTATTCAAAAACAGCTTGTTAACAATTTTATAACTTCGAATTTTTTTCGATCTTTGGTTGTTTTTGATTTCAAGCAGCCTATTTGTACTGCTTTACGATGCTTTTTTGTTTTCTTTTTTATCTCATTATGTCCAGCAAAAGCATCTGAAAATCATATTGTAGTTATTGAAGGGACAATTATGGAGCACTTTTCGGGGTTTTATGTAGCAGAGAAGTCTGCTCCAAGCGTACAAGTGGTTTTGTCTTCAGAGGTAGTTATAGTAAATCAAGAGTTTTTGCATGACGTTTCGCGTATTTCTGAGCCACAACAACGGAAACAATCTAAACCTTCAGAACAGCCAGCTATAACCCAAAGACAAGAGCCTCACCATCAAGTTAATCTCGTTTATCGGCAGCATCAATCGGACAACGTTTTTAATTCATTCGAACTGTCAGTCGTTAGTACTCCCACCCCTACTTTTAAGTACAAAAAGCATTTTTTGGTTATACAGGCCTATGATCTTTCGTGTGCCGCTGTTTACTCCACTCCACAAAAGGAGTTCATAACCAAGGCTGCACCACAGTTTTCTCCTAAAGAAAAATTCAACCGTTATTTTTGTTTACCTCCACCTCAGTATGTAGTGTAACGTTTCAATTTATAAAAGGGTTTCAAGTTGAAATCTGGTTCAAGGCAAAGCTGAATAGTGCGAATCGAAACCTGTAAATTGAAATCATGTACATACTTAAAAGTGACATTAAAACAGTATCAACTCATATTATTAATTAAAATGAAACATATATTTTTTTTTCAAACTAAAACTTATAATTTGCTTTCCATAAATGCAATTTGGCGCAGTTTTTTGTTTATATCAATTATGTCTGTAACGCAGATAAATTTTGCGCAAAATTGTTCGGTAAATGCAGGCGGTAATAGAACAGTCTGTGCCAACTCAGTAACGCTTACAGGCACTCGTTCTACAAATTTTTCAGGTAACCCTACATGGTCTTTGCTCAGTTTTACACCTTCACCTGGTGGAAGCTCCTCAACGGCTGGTGTTACCATTGTATCACCAAATAGCTTAACAACTAATGTAACTGGGTTGAACACCTCAGGAGTGTACATTTTTCGGTTAACTCAAGCATGTACCGCAGGGGGAAATGCAATATCTGATGTAGAAATTACAATTTTTGCAAATACAGGATTTACCGCAGGCCCAGATGTTTCAGCAACAGTTTGCGCAACTACTGGTACAACAAATCTAACTGGCGCTGTAATCCCTGCGGGTTTTACGGGAAGTTGGGCGATTGAAAACACTTTTAAACGAGTACGATATAATGATGCAACAAACATTAATGGACAATTGAGTTCTACAACAATTGCCAATCCAACTTTTTCGCTCATTAATAAAACCAACCATACAGAGGACCCCACTTATACCTTAACATTGACGATTACATCACTGGATGGTTCATGCAGCTACACGGATAGCCGAGTAGTAGCTTTTTGTCCAAATACGAATTTGACTATTCCTGCTACTACCACTACTTCTTGTACAGATTTAACTGGTCAAGAGTTTGTAAACATTTCAAGTGGACCAATATGGGCGACAAGTTTAAGTTTCGGAGGCCCTGTGTTTACCAGTTCAGGTACACTTTCCCTTAACGTAATTAGCCAGCCTCCGGGTGCCAATATGCAACTTGTCCGTATGCAAACAAGCCAGGGTAGTACTGCGTCTGCATCCCTCGAGTTTAGCGGTATGACCGTTTTAGGCACCTACACCTACACCATAACCGCAACCTCTTGTTGTGGTACTGTTACTTCAAGCAACAGAACCATAACCTTAAGCGGAAAAAATCCTGCTGCAGCTAATTTTACACCCGCCGATAGGCCGGAGCAATTAGCAGGCTGGTTAGGGGCAAGTGCTAGTATCAAGGCAGGTGAGGTAAAATGCAACCTAGCCAATACATCTACTCCAGAATGTTTTGTATTCGATATTGATCCTTCAGACCCTGCCAATCTGCCCGTAAGCATCAGCAGTGGTGGTATTGGGGGCTATGTACTTCCTTCGGGAGCTTCAACCCCTACTTTTACAGTAAACCGCACTGCTGGCTCTAGAAGGGTAGAAGTATGTGTAAACCCCGGTGCCAGTGGCTGGAAAGCTGGTAGTTACTTTGTGCGGATTGATTATGGTAATACTCCTTGTACCAGAGCAGAGTATTATGTTATCCATATTTCCGATCAAGGGCGTACCAATTTAACCGTAGCCAACCAAACGGTTTGTTTTCCGGGTACTGGATCAGTTACAGCCACTGTCAATTTGCCTACCCGTTTTGTAGCGCCTACTTCCAATCCTAGTTATTTTCAATTATTTGGCTCATCATTAAGTTATGCATTTACAACGCTGTCACAGCCTTCGGGTTCTGCTACGCCTGTTTTTACGGCTGTAGAAGATAGGCAATTGGTAGATGCCAGCACTACTATTGGTAACCTAAATACTCCAGGCGAGTATCGCTTTAGAATGACCATTTTTAATGGTAACGGCAGTGGTAATTTCATTAATCAAGATTTTGCTTGTTCAAATGCCTCTACAACAGCAGAGTTTTCCATATTTGTAGAAACCGCTCAAGGTTCGAACGCGGGTAGCTCACAATCTTTCGCATGTAGTAACTTGTCTGCATTAGTAGGAAATTCTCCCACAGGTACAAATACTGGACTTTGGCAACTAGTAAGTAAACCTGCGGGAGCAACAGATCCTGTTATTAGTAACCCTACTAGTTCTTCTACTAATCTGTCAGGCATAAATGCTATTGGAAATTATACATTTAGTTGGACGATTACCTCCCAGTCAGGAAATTGTTCAAATTCTAGTAATGTTACTATTAATGTTCAATCTCTCGCCCCAGTAATTTCTAGTATTACACCAACTGCAATCATAAATGGAAACGATGGTACAATTACGGTTTCTGCTAGTGGAGGTAATGGAACTTTAACATACACAATTACAAGAGGCTCTTTTTCTGCATCAAACACAAGTGGTGTATTTAATAATTTAGCTCCAGGTGTATACAATATTCAGGTCTCTGACGGTACTTGTCCTTCAAACATACTTCAAACTGAGGTAGATGTAGATGAATGTAATGCATCACTTTCCGGTAATATTGACAGCGATAGCGACGGCGTTTCTGATATTTGTGATTTAGATAGCGACAATGACGGTATTTTAAACTCTACTGAAGGTTTTGTGCCTGCAGGTTCTCCTATTTGCACAACTGGAAATACTCCTGTAACGGGTATTACTCAGAGTGCCCTTGCCTCGAATTCAGGTCCTATAACCAATATAAACGATGGGGTACTTGGGTTTCCAAGTCAAGTGAGGTTGTCTAATATCAATCATTTTATGGTTATTGATCTAGGGGTTGTGCATCAAGTAGGAAGCGTGATCAGATTCCACTACAATGGTAATGCCTCTACTGGTTCTGTCAGAGTTATTCGAACAGCTGAGGTTCCCGCAGGGAGCTATATTGCAGCAGGTGGAAGTAATGTATTTTTAGTATCAATTCCAGCTGCGGGAGTTACCAATACCTACGATTACACATTAGCTGGTGCGACACGTTACATTCAATTATCCCTTGATCAATATACTGGAGGAAATGTAAATATTTTTGAAGCAACCATTACTAATGCATGTCTTTTTCAAGGCAATCGAGACAGTGACAGAGACGGAATAGAAGACCACTTAGATAGTGACTCCGACAACGACGGCGTGCCAGATGCGTTAGAGGCCAACAGTAGTTTAACCCCCGCTCAGTTAGACGTTAATGGTAGATTAACAGGAGCTGTAAATACTACTACAGGTATTAAAACCTTAGCAGGATCTGGCTTTACGCCAATAGACACCGATGGCGAGGGGATACCTAATTACCGTGACATAGATGGTGACAACGATGGTATTGTAGATATTATCGAAAGCCAGCCTACGGTTGGATATAAAGCAACTACAGGCATTGTGAACAGTTTTGGTATAGACAACGCCTTTAGCACCGTAGGCAATGGTGTATTAACCACTACCTTAACCAATACTGATGGTGCCGATGATCCTGATATGTTTGATGCCGACAGTGACAACGATGGTATTCTAGACATAGTTGAAGCTGCTCAAGGTACCTATGCAGCAGTAGACACTGATGGTGATGGATTGGCTAATGTATTTGATGATGTTGTGTTATCTACAAGCCCTAACACAAACACCACCAATGGTGGTCAAACGGCAAGTAATCCATTTCCAAGAACAGAAAGTCCAGCCGGTCAACCCAATTGGAGAAATAGAACTTGTACTCAACTTCCTAATACGGGAACACCGTCTAGCTCTGCAGCAGTAGGCATCAGTACCCATACTGCCAAGCAAGCCAACTGGCCTACAAACGTGCCCAATGGTATTATTGTTTTAGAATCGTCTAACAAAGGTTTTGTGATTACCCGAATCAGTACTGCTGCTCGAGATGCTTCTAGCTTTGTACCGGTAGAAGGAATGTTGATTTACAACACAACTGTAAACCGTTTTCAATTGCGAAAAGCAGGAGCATGGGTGAATTTAAAACGCGGTTGTATTAATTAATCTAAAAAATCTAAAGATTCTAAAGAATTGAAAAAATCTAAAAAATTTAAAAAAAATAGATAAATGAAAAAAATCATCATTATTATAGTGTTCGCCTTTACGACAAGTTCGATGCTGGCACAAGTAGGCGTGAAACGTAAAGACGTGAGTAGTGTTTCGACTATTTTGGATTTTCCCACAGGCGGTATTGAAGGAATAGTATTACCGGCCGTTACTGATGTTGCCTCGGTAACAGCCGTAAACGGAATGATACTTTTTGATAGAGCCGACCAAAGGTTGAAGTATTACCAGAATGGTTCATGGGTCTTTCTATCAGAGATAGGCGACCGTACCAAAGCACCAACGGTAAACCCAGCAGCAGACAACCCAAATACGGGGGTGGTTATTTCCGATATGGGAAAAGACAATGTAGCGGGCGTTTTAGAACTCCGTTCGGCCAACAAAGCGATGGTCTTGCCAAAAGTAGCCAATCCGCACACGAGCATGCCCTCACCGGTTGCCGGAACGATGGTGTATGACACAGTAAGTCAAAGTGTGGCATTGTTTGACGGAAAAGTTTGGAACTACTTAGTAGAAGAATAGGCTTTAGAAACTATAACAGCGTTTGAAACGCAATGAATACACAAACTACTTTGCTAAAGCCTTACGCTTTGGCAAAGTTTTTTTATATGAATAGGCAAAATACTGTACAAAGAAAGTGTTTAACCCCAAACCCTAAATTTTTTAGGTAATAGATATTTTCATTTTCTCCAACAGCGTTTTAGTTGGTTTGTTGATTTCAGCAATAATGCTTTCGTTTTGGTTAAACTTGATTTTTTTGATTGACTTCAAATGTTCTACGGTATCCGATATAGAATATTTGTGATTGAGTTTTTGTTTTTTGTTCAAGGGTGTTGTTTTTAAAATCCCATATAATTTATAAATCATCAGCATACTTAAATGGTTTATAAACATCCAACCATTTAATGACTCTTCTCTTTGCATATAGGAACAAGAAGCGTCAAGAGTGTTTTTGAAATGGTCAAAGAATTGTTCAATTTCACATCTATGTTTGTATTCTTTATAGGCTTCTTCTGGAGTAAATTCAGTATTGTGTATTAATGAAAGCGTTCCCATAGTTTTTACTTTTTCATTAAAATTGGTTTTTGAAAAACGCTCTGGAAGGGATTGTATTCTTGACAAATAATCTGCTTTTTCCTGCTCTTTGAGCTTTCCATCAACAAAGAGATTGATATTTCTGTTTTGGTCTTTTACTGTTTTTGCAAAAAAGATAAAACGTTTTGAAAACTCAAAATAATTATCAGTTAAATCTATATTCGCTAGAGCATTATAAGGAATTGATTTGTTGTCTCTTTTCAAAGGAATGATGTACCGCATGTCGAGTCGTTCTAGTTCGGCAATATTTGATTCTGAAAAAAAACCTTTATCGGCGATATAAACACAATTGGTCATTCCGCTTATTTTTATGGTATTCTTCAAAGCCGAAATTTCTCTGATATTTCCTGGTAAAACCCTATAATACAAAGGTTCTATAGAAACAGCATCATATAAATACAGCAATACGAATTGTGGTTGGAAGTCCATATTTGAATTATACCCTTTTTGCGACAAACTAATATTTTTTGATTGCAAAACAACATCGGTAGCATCCATCAAAACGGTTCTATTGGGCTTGTCTTTAGGTTGCATAAATAGGTGGATTGATTCCTGCATTGACCCCAAATCAAAGAGGAAATCACAGATTTTTTGGTCGTGGATTTTTCCATTCCAACCCAATAAATTCAATATATCGGACTGTTCCAGATGAAACGGAATGTTTTTTAATGGACTTTGATAGGCTATTCTGCAATAAACCATAAAAACGACAAATTCCCACAAGGACGGAAATTGCTGTTTCAACTTTTCAAGAATTCCGTCATTGTCCATAGTGTCAAACAACCATTTGGAAAATCCATATTCGAGCGAAAAAACTTCTTTGTTATGATAAGTTTTTTTGCATTTTTCTTTCAATTCCATCTTTTCAGAGGCAATAAATCCATTCTCTTTAGTAATACTACCTAAAATGCCTAACGAAATTTTCTTTGAACGTTTGGTTTCCTTATTGTACTGCGATTTTACTGCATAAAGATAATATCTGCCATTTATAACTTTGAGTTCAGTACCAGGTTTTTTGTGTGCTAAAGCCCAGTCTGGATGAGGTATTGATTTTTTCATATATTACCTATTTAGGTAATGCAAAATAAATACAAAAAAACCATATAAACAAGTATTTATATGGTTTTTTTTGTGTTTTTTATTTCTATTACCTATTTTTGTTCGGGTTTGGGTTTAAAGTGCCTCGGGTACAATTTGTAGTGATTTTTTCAAAAAATGAACTTCGTTTTATCAAGATTTTCTCGTTAAGCCAACCATTTTATGACTTATTTTGTCTTTTGAAATTTATTTTTGGGTCTCAAATTTTAAATTTATAGTTGTATAAACGGCAGTAAGGCTGATAGTTTTTGTAAATTTGTACAAATTTCTAAGATTATGACCATCACACAACTTCAATATGTTCTCGCTGTAGCCGAATACAAAAACTTTACTCTTGCTGCTGAAAAATGTTTCGTTACACAACCAACGTTGAGTATGCAAATCCAGAAAATAGAGGAGGAGTTGGCTATTCAGATTTTTGACCGAACCAAAAAGCCTATTCAATTAACGGATATTGGTGCCAAGATAGTAAGTCAGGCTAAAAACATTGTGATTGAAGCCGACCGTATGAAAGACATTGTGGAATTTCAGAAGGGATTTATCGGTGGTGAGTTTCGATTAGGCATTATTCCCACAGTAATGCCCACTTTACTGCCTATGTTTTTGACTAACTTTATCAAAAAATATCCGAAAATCAAACTCATTGTCGAAGAACTTAATACGGATGAAATTATCAACCGTCTCAATAATGGTCATCTCGATGCAGCCATCGCTTCTACACCGCTACAGGAAGAAAAAATTAAAGAAATAGTACTGTATTATGAGCCTTTTGTAGCTTATATCCCTAGTCATTACAAAACGTTTGATAAAAAAGAAATTGAAGTATCCGACCTAAATATTGACGATATTTTGCTGCTACAAGACGGACATTGTTTTAGAGATGGGATTATCAACCTTTGTAAAAATGCCGGAATGGTATCAGCCAATCCCTTTCAGTTAGAGAGTGGTAGCTTTGAAACCTTAATCAAGTTAGCCAATGAAGGCCTTGGTATTACGCTTCTACCGTTTTTACATACCTTAGATTTGAATGAAAAAGATAAAAACAACTTGTATCATTTTGCAGAACCAAGACCTGCTAGAGAGGTAAGTCTCATTTTTCCAAAAAGCGAATTAAAAATTCACATTATTGACGCGCTTCGATCAACAATTTCGGGTGTGGTTAAAGGAGCAATTGCATTTCATAATGTGCAAATTGTAAGTCCGATTTTTAAAAAATAACGGTTAAAAAAATTGCTTAATCAGGATTTAAACTTGGTGGTAGTATCTTAAATTGACAAAAAAAGGAGCCTTTTAAGCTCCTTAAATTAGTTTAATAACAATTGACAATGCCGTAACTCGGGTTTTTCCTCAGTAAATTTCCTCAGCCATTCTTTTAGTTGTTCAACTTCGTAAGGTAATAATACTTGAAGCGCTTTCTTAACTTCTTTGCAAAAGAGTATTGGATCAAAACTCACTCTTTCCAAAACATTTTTTGTGTAAGTAAACATGGTTTTTTTCATATCTTCTGACTTTCTTTTTCTTTGCAATTGTTTACCTTCAAATGTAAATAAAAATTTTATACAACAAGTGTTCAAAAAGTTAATAAAATCAAATACTATTGTTAAACTATTTTTTTGTAGCCCGAAACATTTCTCTCTTGCCGGGTGGTCCTTCTAGTTTTTCTACTTGAAATCCAACCTCCACCATACTGCGTTTTACCACACCTCGTGCGGCATAGGTAACTAAAACACCTTTAGGTTTTAAAGCGTTATACATCCGTTGAAAAATAGCAGTACTCCATAATTCGGGTTGCACACGATAGCCAAAAGCATCAAAATAGATTAAATCAAATTGCTCAATATCGGAAATTTCGTCAAAAAATTGTTGACGCTTCGTTAGACAAAACTGACTCGAAATTGCGATAGGCTTATTCCACTCTGCAACATGCATATTCTGAAATGCAAGGTCAAATTCTTCCGCTTGCAGTTGAACTGTATAATTCATTTGCCTAACCTCTTCTATCGAAACGGGATAGGCTTCTACACCTGTGTAGTTTACTTTAGTGCCTGCTTTTTTAGCTTCGAGAAATGTAATAAAAGCATTAAGTCCGGTGCCAAAACCAATTTCTAAAATAGCAATTTGATCTTTGTATAATTGCGAAAAACCATTTTTAATAAAAACGTGTTTAGCTTCTTGAATGGCTCCGTGTTTAGAATGATAGTGTTCCTCCCAATCGGGCAGTCGAATGGTGGTAGAGCCATCAAGTGTTTGAATAATTTCTCTTCGCATTTAATTGATATACAGTTTCTTGATTCTTGGTATCGGGCCGCCACATTTTACTTCATGGCATTGTATACAAGCGTCAATCCCAGCGTTAAAATGCTGTTTGGCATTTTTTGGGTCTTCATAAATCAGCTTTTGTGCTTCGATAAATTTGGCCGCTTGTTCCTTAAAAAAAGCATCATTTTCTTGCTTGTCAGTCATGACGGCTTCATGAATGGTAATAAAATGGCTTGGAAAAGAGCCTATAGTGTCACCGTTTTTGATTCGTTCTTTGAGCCTTTCATTATCCACATACATTTGCTCCATCAGAAGCGCCATTTCCGACATTTCATACATGTCAAACTTTTTTTCCTTCAAATCCTTTGGTGCAGCGGCATTTTCTGTTTGTTCGTTATTTTTGCACGAAAAAAGTAACGTAACCAAAAGTAAAAGGGTTGAGGTACAATATTTCATTTATTTTTGAATCAAAACGCCGTCTGATAAAAACGAATATTTCATCTCAGGTGCTGTTATTTTTGCAATTTCTACTTCTGATTTTCCGCCGTCTTTGGCATAATGACGCAAATCATTAACCGAAATACTATCTACAAAAGCTTTACCGCTAATGATGGCTTCACTTTTATCAGCATTTTTTGGAACAAAAAAAGCGTAGTCTTTAAATTTTACGAAAGTTTCTTTGTCCTCCGCTAACTGCATCGACATCCAGCATCCCTTTTTCTTACAAACCTCATTTATGGTCGATTTGAATTTTACTTCTACCGTATCTCCAGGTTTTAAACTTTGGTATTTTTCAAGCATTTGGGCGGCAGTTAATGCGTCGTCTGCCACTATTTTAGCGCCAAAACTTGCGTATTCAACTGGTTTTTCTGCAACTTTAGCTTCCTCTTTTTTATTGCAGCTTGCCATCAAAACAAGCGAACAAACTACGAACATGATTTTCTTCATCGCGATGTTATTTTAATTTATTTTTACAAAAATAAGTAGATTATCTCGACGAAGCGTAACTTATTCATAAAAAAAATAGTTCATTTCATGCTTTTGTGTTCATAAAAATATCAAATCTGAAATATTTCTACGGATTTTATTTAGTAAATTTGCCAAACAAAAAACTATATTAACTCGTACCTGTTTTTTCTTTGTAGTAGAAGGTAAAAATGGTAAGAACCCACCCCAAAAATGCACCCTTTTTATGAGTTCAAACATTGCCTTAGCTATTGATATTACTACTGTGGCTCAAACAAAAATTGATTCAGTCGACTTTAATAACCTACCTTTTGGAGCTGTATTTACTGACCACATGTTGGTTTGTGATTTTAAAAACGGTGCATGGCAAAAACCTGTGATAAAGCCCTACGAACCCTTTTTGATGGATCCTTCGTCGAAAGTATTTCATTACGGACAAGCTATTTTTGAAGGAATGAAAGCTTTTAAGGATGAGAATGACGATATTTGGCTTTTTAGACCAGATGAGAATTTTAAGCGCTTTAATAAATCAGCTCTAAGGATGGCAATGGCCGAAATTGATGAAGCTATTTTTATGGAAGGATTGAAACAATTGATTCGTTTAGAAAAGGATTGGGTAAAAAAAGGATTGGGTAATTCTTTGTATATCAGGCCTTTTATGATTGCTACAGGCACAGGAGTTATCGCTTCGCCATCAGCTGAATATCGGTTTGCAATTATTCTTTCGCCAGCAAAATCATATTACACCGGTGAAGTAAAAGTAGTTGTGGCAGAACATTACAGCCGTGCGGCAAATGGTGGAATTGGTGCAGCAAAAGCAGCTGGAAATTATGCAGGGCAGTTTTATCCTACCTCGTTGGCTAACAAAGAAGGTTTTCAGCAAATTATCTGGACCGATGATGCAACTCATACCAAGCTTGAAGAATCGGGTACAATGAATGTATTTTTTAGAATTAATGATACTTTATTAACAGCCCCAACAAGCGATCGTATTTTAGATGGAGTAACGCGAAAAAGTCTTATTCAATTAGCAGAAAAAAATGGCTTGAAAGTAGAAGTTAGGTCTGTATTAGTTGATGAATTGTTAGAAAGTAGTAAAAACGGTTCGTTGAAAGAAATTTTTGGTGCAGGAACGGCTGCTGTTGTCAGTCCTATATCGGGCTTTTCGTATCAAAATCAGTATCATGAGCTTCCGAAAATTGAAAATTCGTATGCCTTACAGTTGAAAGCACAATTAAATAGAATCCAATATAACTTAGAAGAGGATACTTTTGGGTGGACAGTCAAATTGTAAATTATTTTTCTAAGAAAGAGTCTACAGCACCGTTTAGCTACTAGTTTTCAGGTGACTTTCAGGTTCATGCATAAACTTATAATTGACTTTTTTTTCATAAAAAAAAGCTTCTATTCTTTTAAAATACAGGTAAAATTAGGTTTTGAGTAGTTTGGTCCTTTGATCACTTTTCCGTCCTCGCGATAGAGAGGTTGTCCGTCTGGGCCGAGTTTACTTAAATTACTGCGTTGAATTTCATCAAAAACAGCTTCAATTTTGTCCTGTAATCCGTGCTCGATTATAGTGCCACATAAAATGTAAAGCATATCGCCTAGTGCGTCTGCAATTTCTGTTAGGTCATCGTTTTGCACAGCTTGATAATATTCTTCATTTTCTTCCTTCATTAAATTATAACGCAATTCATTTTTAGCAGCACCTAAACTTGCTTTCGGCGAAGTAGAATAACCAATTTTATAGGTTTGGTGAAATATTTTTACAGCTTCTAGTTGTTTTTTCATGAGAAATTTTGGTTTATTTTAGCTTACTATTGATCGTTTTGACAGTACTATTTTTTGTTTTTTCCGCAGTTTAGTTGCTCAAAATTTTACAACTTCTTTTAACCAAAATTAATGATTTAATGATTATTTTTGACAAAAAAAATTATGTTTAGTCAAGGTCAATTGATTTTTGCCGTTTTATTTGCTATCTCTTTTATAATTCTGGTTTCATACAGTTACATTAAGGATAAAAATACGCACGCTAAGTTTTATAAAAATACGTATGTAGTTTTGATAGCGTTTATTTTATTTATTGCAATACTATTTGCTATCAAAACGTTTTTGAAAAAGTAGAAAATAGCTGTTTTTAAAATTTTATTGGAAAACAAAAATACATAGTTGAAAATAACAAAAAAAGCCTGAAAAAAATTCAGGCTTTTTTGATTTGTGGGGAGAGCAGGATTCGAACCTGCGAAGTTTTCACAGCAGATTTACAGTCTGCCCTCGTTGGCCGCTTGAGTATCTCCCCAGCGTTAAAAACAACGCAGTAGTTGCTTAAACCGGTTGCAAATATAGAAACGTTTTTTATCATTGCAAACATTAATGTGAATAAATTCAATACTTTTTGTTAATCAATTCATATTGAAAGTACTAAATAACGTAAGGGCGATGTAAGAAAGTGAAATAAATTTAGAAAATAGGAATGCTTCGTTTATATTAATATATGAAAATCAATTAATTAAACTTAAAAATCATCTCTGTGTTATCCCAAAGCAAAATTACCGAAATTTACTTTCTTAAAGATAAATTCTGCAAAGAACTGCGAAGCAAATCATCGAATACCGCTAACTGATATTGTAAATGCGATAATTTGATAAAACGAGAGTCGCCATAGCTTAAACAAAAAAGATGTTCCAAAG
>Ga0209812_10000227_pt1 | contig 52773 bp, 35 predicted proteins | sample JI71714BDNA_FD_187502 | JGI IMG/M metagenome (GOLD analysis project Ga0209812, IMG submission 187502) | Wastewater effluent complex algal communities from Wisconsin, to seasonally profile nutrient transformation and Carbon sequestration -... | ecosystem: Engineered > WWTP > Effluent > Algae...
TTAGTCAGCTTAATTATTCCCACGCGAGACGCATTAGATCTTACACGCACCTGCGTAAACAGCATTTTATTCCAAACCCAATATCCCCATTACGAAATTATCATTATTGATAATCAAAGCAGTGATCCTGAGACCTTAAAATGGTTTGAGCAAATTGCTGAAAATGAAAAAGTGCGTGTTCTAAAATATGACAAACCTTTTAATTATTCTGCGATCAATAATTTTGGGGTGAGTCAAGCAAACGGCAGTGTTATTGGCTTAGTCAATAACGACACTGAAGTGATTAACAAGCAATGGCTCACTGAAATGTTACAACATGCCTGCAGGCCAGAAATTGGTTGTGTGGGCGCTAAACTGTATTACTTTGACGATACCATCCAGCATGGTGGTGTGATCATGGGATTATGGGGCTTAGCAGGCCATGCTCATAAAAACTATCTTAAATACGAACGTGGTCATCAATCACGTTTGCAAGCTGTACATAACTTATCGGCTGTAACCGCTGCTTGCTTGCTCGTTCGAAAAAGCGTCTTCGAGGAAGTGGGTGGTTTAGAAGAATACCACTTAACCGTAGCCTTTAACGATGTCGACTTTTGTTTAAAAGTACAACAAGCTGGTTACCGCAACCTCTTTACCCCTTACGCAGAACTGTATCATTACGAATCTAAGAGCCGTGGTAAAGAAGACACCCCAGAGAAAAAAGCCCGCGAACAAGGTGAAATAACCTACATGCGAGAAAAATGGCCCGCAAATATAGCCAAAGATCCCTATTACAACCCCAATTTAACGCGGTTACGAGAAGATTTCAGCATCAACATCGACGACGCCATTTAACCCACACCACTTATCCACACAACTCCGGTACCGTACCGATTTAACCGACACTGCTTATCCACACAACTCCGGTACCGTACCGGAGTTGGTACCGGAGTTGTGTGGATAAGTGGGGATGTGGGGGTTAGTTTAGGCAGCCTTTGGCTGGATCGGTTAAGACGGTAAGTAAACGTTCATACAAAATGGTGTGGCCAGCATCGTTTACATGAACGCCATCACCGGCATTAAACTGAGACGATAGATTGCCCGCATTGTCGACTAAGGGCTCATACACCTTCACCAAACAGGCTTTTATGCGTTCATCCAATAACGTGTCAAGTTGCAACAACTGTTGCTGTCTTGCAGGTGCAATATTACGCGGCTGTGCGCCCATCACCACCGTCACAACTTCTTCTTGCGCCAACAAGTCACGCATTAACAGTAAATTATATGCACTCTCTTCGGCAGAATAGCCCAGCGCAGCATCATTACTTGGAAAAGAGACAATCACCAAATCAGGCGCAAAGGATAATGCCTTATCAATATTGTGATTCACATCTGGCTGCGATCTGGCCGTGTTTACCTCGCAACGGCTCGCCAAGCCTTGATACGTGATATAACCGCCGCGCGCAATATTAATCACCTCAATGCCCTGACCTTTCGCGTATTCAGTTAAACGCCCCGCCCAACTATTGGCATAACTACTGGCGCCAGCACCAAATGCCGAAGATGATCCCATCACCACCCAACGCTGATGTTTTGACACCGAATACGGCGGCGTAAAACCGGTTAATTGTTGGTTCCACTGGCCACAGTTTACAAAATTGTTTTGTAATAATGCCGGCAAAGGCGCCACCGGCGGCGGTGGTGGTGCCGGAGGTGCTGGCGGCGGTTGACTGACCGCCGGTGCTTCACTATCGCTACCCCCTGAACAGCCCACCAGCAACACCATTGCTACCACACTGAGTAAATAACGCATGAAACACCTTAGCTAAACGCTTTGAAGAAGTAATTGATGAAAAAACGCCAGTCTCTCATCAACATGTTTTGCCGCTTGCTGTGCCGAATCGTCAATAATCTTAGTACGATTAACGCCATCAGCGCCTAACTTTTCAGCCATAATAGCGCGTAAATTGGCGCGAGCGGTAGGTGGACTAACAATAAAACGCGCATTTGTTTGCGTTAAAAAATAATCGGGTTTTAAGGCTGTCACCACTGCTGGATCAACATTCCCTGCGGTATGAATTAGCGTCACCTTAGCAAATAAACGCACTAAATAATCTAACATAGGATAGGAAGACGACGAACCAAAGATCACAATATGACCCGGCAACAGTGCCTTGGTATTAGACGTTAACATTACCCGACCAAAATTTGGCAGGCAATTATCATAAAGCAGCGCACTACGATAATTAAAGCCTGTTAATAGCTCTTCTTCAGCCGTTAGCGGCGGGTAAAATTTTAATCCCAAGTCCCCCGTCGTCACTACCGGCCGATATTGATCTTTAGCAAACAACGCGTTTAACTGTGCAGCAGCAACGCCAAAGTGTGCACCAAGCTGCTGCACAGCAATGCTGCCGCCATAAGCCGCCCAATGCGTATCAACGATCCGGAAGGTACGACGCTCAGCATTGCCAAGCGCCCAAGAGGGATCAATACAATACGCTTTCGCCAACGGTAACGCGAGCAATTGATCATATGCTGTCATACCCGCCTTTTCTATTGGATAAAATTGGGGATACACTAGCTCTTTAGAAGGCGCAACCAACATCGCCGCTTTACCAACTTGCTGCTCAATCAGGGCTAACGCCGTAAAATACTCATTCCATTGCTGCAATTGCAGCTCGCTTAGCAATAATTTCCCCGTAAACTGTTCAACACTCTTATTGGTATCGTTATCTAAAAATAACCATCCCTCTTTACCATGTAACACTTTACACGGCCCCACCACACGAAAACTCACCAGCGGATCATGCACATCGTTAACGGCCAAACCTAACTCAAAATCACCCGTTTTGATGGCTAAATTAAATTTAAAACCACACTTAACCTGAGGGTGATCTTGAGGTTTAGCTTTCAGAATAATGTCGATCACATCTGGGCGTGGCCGATCTAACTCAAAATAGCTGATCTCATTACCTTGTTTTACATAAACCTTAGCAATCACTCCAGGTGTAGACAACGCCCATCCCTGAAATACAATGCCATCACGAAGCTGCTGTAGTAATACATCTTGCTCTTTCACCGGAAAATCTAACCACCAACGGCTTACATTTCCGACTTTTTGTGCAGCTTTAGTTAGCTGTATTTGGTATTGACTCATTAGTACTTCTCAAAAATTTTGCGCTTATCGCGCACTACATCAAACGAGACAGCGCATAACTCGCCAGCAAGTTAATGCTTTTTAATCAACGAAATATCATAATCAGAACAGGCTTTGATAACGTTCTCTAATTCTAAAGTGTTAATATTAAATGGGTTTTTCTTAACCAATTCAATTTTAACAAACGGAAATCTTTTTTTCGTGATTAAATCCTGCCAATGAACATGCGTATGATTCAAGTTAGGATACCCCGTCATGTCACAATAGGCGCGTAAACGCAGCTTACCCACGCGAAGCAAACGTTGCGAAAATCCTATCTCATATTTTTTTATAATATCCCATTTATCGGTATGCACACTGATCTGTTGCCACATAGTACGGAATAACGCACTGTTAAAAACCGCAGCCTTGTACATCACAAAATAACTTTGTAAATGATAATCCAGCTCATTACTGTCGGTTAACCCCAACACATCGGTTTCTGGCTGTTCAAACGCCGTAATAAAATCGCCTAAATCAAACAAGGGGCCATAAACACTATCATTATTTAATAATACCCCAGCATACTGTGTAAGCTCAGCACGATAATGATTAACGCCATAGGCCCAAGAACCAAAGTCATACCCTTGGTTTTCTCGCACAACAATTGACTTACAGATCCCTTGCAACACCTTCAGTTGCTCTGCCGATTCGTGTAACTGCTCGGCTGTGCTAATAAAGTAGATATCAAAATACTTCGCCAACGCACGTAAGTAATACACCACATACTCATGTAAAACAGACTTTGCATCAAAGCCAACAAAAACACAGGCATATTTATGATGACGAGCCCGATCAGCTGCATCCCAGCTATACAAAATACTGTTATCAAACGACAACGGTGAAGAAGAATGTACCCGCAAGCTAAAATCATCCGCATCAAGCGTTAAATGCGGGCTGTAATAAGGATCATTCGCTAATACCGCGCCCCAATTCGCCAACATGTATTCACGCTCGTTTTTCAGTCTATCTTGCTTTTCAGGTGAAATATCATCACCACGACTAATCGATTCATAATGAATTAGCTGTGCATAAGGCGACCAGACATTCCGTAACCCTTTTCGACGCACTTTAAGGCAAAAATCGATATCATTATACCCTACGGCTAAATCAGCAGCATTAAGGCCACCTACCGCCTCGTACACATCGCGCCTTACCAACAAGCACGCGGCGGTAACCGCACTATAATTTTGTACCAGCTTTAAACGCTGAGCATACCCCTCGTCTTGTTCCGGAAATAACTTAAAGCCATGGCTGGCAACGCCTCCAATCCCTAAGATCACCCCCGCATGCTGAATACGGCCATTGGGATAGTATAACTTTGCACCAACACACCCAATATCGGGCCGAATAGCATGGCTAACCATTTCTGTTAACCACTCGGCATTAATCACTTCAATATCATTGTTAATTAATCCCAACAATTCACCGTTACAGTGCGCCACGCCAACGTTATTAATTGCAGAATAATTAAAAGGTTGATCATAACGGATCACCGACACTCGGCTATCTTCTTGCTGAATTTGTTGAAAAAATGCCAACGTTTCAGACTCTATACTGCCGTTGTCAACAATAATGATCTCGTAATTAGCATAATGTGTTTTGGTCAAAATACTGCGCACAGCAACTTCCGTGACTGCACGCAGATCGCGCGTTGGCATCACCAAACTTACTTTAGGCGCTGGGTTGGGTATAGGCCAATTCACTTTATAACTTTGCGCCACCAAACCGGTATCAACCGTTACCCCCTCAGGGCCATTTGCTGCAAAATAATCTTGTAATGCTTTTTTGCCCGCCGCTAAGTGCTGCACCTGTTCGTTCAATGACGGCGTCATTCGCGCATGATAGAGAATACGAGCAACATGATGAATTTCGTTTGGATTCACATAAGGTAAACAGCGTAGCAGTAGATCATAACTTACTGCTTCCGCTTTCTCTGCATGATAACCGCCCACCAGCTTAATCAGGCTAGTTCTAAACAGGGCTAAATTGGCAACATAGTTTGTCGCAAAAAACAGATCCGGATTCCATGCCGTTTTAAAATGCGGATTGACTCGCTTGCCCTCTTCGTCGAGGCGATCTTCATCACTATAAAATATTTGGCCTTGCGGGAAATTATTTATGGTGTGTGCCATATAAAACAGCGCATGTTCGGCAAGGCAATCATTAGCACTCACCAATGCAAAAAACTCACCTTTCGCCTGCGCTAAAGCCCTATTAAGCAATTGCGCTTTATTGGCATAACCACTTAACCTAATTTGTTTTACCCGTTCATCTGTTTCGAACTCGGCAAAAAGTAGCGCCATATCAGCTGGGCTGATAGCGTCATCACACACAACTAAACACTCAAACAAGGTATAGCTTTGCGTCAATACCGAGGCAATGGTGGCAGACAACGATGAAAACGCATTTTCAGTTACCGCCACCACCATACTTAACGTGGGTTTAAACGACAACGCGGCTAACGCCTTGTTAAATTGGGCTGCCGTTAATTGCCGCGCGGTTTCTTTATGTGCAATCCATTCATCATAGGTAAGTTTGCTGGCATCTTTGCATACCCATTCATCGTATTGCGAATATAGCCCTTGCGCGTAATTGTCATCCTGAGCAGGGGGCTCGGCATAATGCTCAGCAGCAAACGCTGCCATAGAAACCAACGCCGCGGTTTCCTCTAGATACTGTAACGATAAGCTAGCAACACCAAACGTAATCACCTGTTCAGCCGGGTCAAACCGTAAGCGCATTACCGGTTGTTTAAAATGCACTACACGGCTAGCTGCCTTATTCGCTTTTACACTAAATAACACTCTATTTTGTTCACTAAAGCCATTACCGTAATCAATATACAGCTTTGTGTGTAAGGGTTGCGTGGCTGCTGCGGTGCTAATTTCAACGGTAAACGCATAAAACCCCGCCGCTAACGGTGCATGTTGTAGCGGTGCAATAAAATGCGGATCAGCATTAAGCGCTTGCCATTGACCGTCATCTAGTGTGCTAACATTTTGCGGCAGCGAAAATACCAAAAACGATAACGAATCAACGGTAACTGGCAAATAGTTATTATCAGTGTTTTTTTGTCCACGATTTTCGTGAAGCGTGCCTTTAGTCGGTGACTCAGGTTGTGCGGTTATCAACACAGACGGCAGCGCTACCGGCGTATACGTTTGCCACTGCGAAGATAACGCCCCGCCAGTAAGCTCAGCCTGCAAATAGGCCACTAAAAAAGCCAAATGCTCAGCTAAATAAGGCTGCTCATACGCAGCCTGCTGATACAAGGTTAACGCTTTCGCTTTATCACCCTGAGCCAACACAGTATTGGCTTGCTGCACTAGGCTTAAAAACGGTGCTTGAGGAACATCACTCATACATGGTTACTCATAAAAAACGACTCAACACCCTTACTCTATCGCTAAAAGCAGCCTCTTTAACCGAAGCAGTAAGCCGCGAATGGGCAGACAACGCCTGCTCTACCGCAGCAAAAAAGGTATGCTTATCACTAAAGGTTAAATACGCTGAGCACGGCTCAATACCCTCGGCATCCATGGCATTACTCACTACTACCCCACCGGCGCACAGCACATCAAATACCCTGTTTGACACAAAACCATTGCGCTGCATATCGGGCCAATGATCATTTAGTACCACTTTCGCCTTGTGATAAAAATAGGGGATCTGATCATTGGGTACAAATTGGCCTTTTATATAATACTCCGGAATAAATTGCTCCCATCCTTGGCCATATACCGCAATAGGTAAGCCTGCCTCTACACACCAGCGCACAACGTCACGGTATTCATTACGTGAATTACCTATAAACAAAATGTCATGTGCAGGAGTTTCAGCCAACTGCGCTGGTGATAGCGACGCCACCGTAAACGCCGATGCTTGCAGCAACGTATGAATAGTCGTTAGTCCGGTAAATTGTTGTAACTTAGCCGCATAGCTACCGCTGGCAACAAAAACCTGCTGATAAGCCCTTAACTCTGCCTCACACACTAAATCGGGGTGGCTAATTAACCACATAAGGTTTTGCTGATCAGACCGCGGGACAAATTGCGTTAAACCTCGCAGCACTAAATTACTGTCGTCATTAATACTACGGCTAGTATACCATTGATCTAAACAATCAATTCTCACCGCAAAACCTTGCTGCTCAAAGCCCTCACGTAGCGCTATCGCAAAATATAAATCGCCCCAACTACTGGCCACCTCGGCATTTGGGGCCGCAATTTTTATGGCAAGTTTCGGCTTTTTAACATAGTCACGCAAGGCGCCAAGCAGCTGTGTAGCACGGTGCACATACGTATGCTCGGCATGAACAATGGCACGGTATTTATGAGCAAGATGCACCAAACGCGCGTTATCACTCAATAATTCGGTAATTTGTGTATTTAAGTTGCTGATATCGTAAGTCGGAAACTCATCGTCAAATAACTCTGCCACCCCTAAACTATTATTAGTAATGCACAGAACCCCTGCAGCAAGGGCATCATAAAGCCGACAATTTAACGCCCCCCATTGTTTGGTAGCAATGTTCGCATCATCAATCACCAAACGGGTACTGGCATAAATAGTAGGAATGTCGGTATAGGCCACTGGGCCACTCGAATACTGCCCAAAATGCGGCAAGTCTTGCCAATTATGCCCAAACAATTTAAACCGATAAGGTATTTTAGCGGGATCTAACGCCTCTGTAATTTCGCGCGGCGATTTAAAATAACTGCCAGTAAACACATAATCAGCACTGTAGGCAACCACCGCAGACTGCGGTGTTAAACAGCCTGCCGCGGCGGCAATTCGTAATAAGCCAACCTGCCGCTTTAAGCGTTGTTGCATATACTGCTGCGCACGTAACGACGAAGCAAACACCATATCATAGTGCTCAATCCACGGTTTATCGCACCAACTATCAAACCAATTTCTAGCCCAGCCAATCAGCACACAATGCGGAGACACGTTTGTAAAGGTCCGCGGATCAACATTGTCTATGTATACAATAACAACATCATACTCTGTTAAATCGTAGCCCGTATGCGCATCAAAGTAACCCACCACACAGGAAGCAACTTGAGTTAATGCCTCTCCCAACTCTTTGGCCGTAAAATAATCCGCTTTATCGGTATCCAACGCCACTTCCGACACCACCATGGCAATAGCTAACGGTTTATGATGCCAAAACCCTGGCTGATTAAATTGCGCTTCGCGAAATACCCGACGAAACCAAGGCGCAAACTGATCGTGCAACTGGGTAGAACCGTGTTGAACTAAGTGGCGCGTGGGTATTGCCGTTGTCGCTACAGCTGATTGCTGAACATCCACGTGTTCAGATAACAGCACACCAATTTGCTGCTGTTGCTGTTGTAACGCAAAACACAGCCCAATAACGGCGTGCTCGGCCTCGGCGTTCACTGTAAACCCCTGTACGGCCTTAAAGCTGGCTTTACTTAATGCAACCATCCCATAAGGTACAGCTGGAACAGACAAGATCCCAGAATGATAATGGGTAAACGTACTTTGGCTTAGCCTAAATGGCGCCAAAGGCGCTGTACGTGCTAAGCCCGAAAAATGCACGCCATAACAACTAAGCGACGTAGCCATTGGCCCCTGCGCCTGCCGGTTTCGATCCTCGCTTAAAACCACGTTAAGCACCGGGCTTAGCAACGCAAAATCACCCTTTGCAATCTGCTGCGCCAATAGCGATACCGAATCCGTTGTCAGGTGTACCTGCGGCGACATAAATACCAGCACGTCCCCCTTAGCCAAGTCTACCGCACGCTGGGCACACTCACTAAAAACGGCTGTTGCACCTATTGGTGCAGCATCATGCAATAACACGGTAACTCTGGGATGGTTAAAACTTCTTAAAAACGCAACAGAACCGTCGGTAGAGGCTTGATCAACTACAATAATTTGTGCGCTGCTATTGCAGCGCAGCAAGGCCAATAAACAACTTTGTAAAGACATTAACTGATTACACGTAACAATAATCACACTTTGGCTAACCGAGCTAGCAGTAGATAATTGTGCGTCTGGTGCCGCGGATGCATCTGGAACAGCAGCGCTAACATAACGTAACGCGAGTTGCTGGGCGAGGCTGTCAATGTCCATCGTATAATAGCCAGAAAATACACTAGGCCATGGTTTTACCGCCATCGCCTGGTGTGATGGTGCTATATGGCATGCCACCGGAATAGCTTGCAACACACTGCTTGATGAAAAGCTAGCAAACCGGTTTACACTTACACTAAAACCGCTAACACCGGCCCCACCATGCGCCTGTTTTACATCTTCACGAGGTAACTGCGTATAGCCATGCGCAATTGGCTTACCGTTTAAGGAAAACGTTAAGTATACTGGCGGTGCAGTTAGCGCTCCCTCGGCCAGCGAATCATCGGTTTGCGCGTCAGGCATAAGCGCCCACCCCGTCACGCCATCGGCATTAAGGGTATCAATACACACTAAACAAGAGGGGCGCGTTATCTCGTCCTGTAATACATCAGTTTCCAGCGTTAAAACTGAAACAGCCATATCAGCTTGGCTTATCGTCTCGTGTATCTTTTGCGATTGCGCAGTGCGTGTTGTTGCGGGCAGTCTTGTTTCAAGCGGCGTTGTTTCAGGCAAGGTAGCATTGGCAGCCATGTTACTACTTAGTTTTGTCATGGCGCGCGCAATGTTGGTGGCAATAATACCCGCCATAGCGGGCATCTGCTGCTGCGCCGCTTCAAAATAGGTAATGGCTAACGCGTAATCGCCAGTACGAAAGGCAGTATTACCCGCGGCCAATAGCTGCTGCGAGTCGGAAGCGTTTTTTTGATTATCGTTATCGGACATTTGCATCCACTTAGTATTCACACGCATTTAACGAGAAGAGTTTATTAACTGATCAACATAGCTCGCAAACCGAGCTTGCCAACTATTTTTTTCCACAAATTTCCGCGTTGCATTCGCAACATCCAAGTCTGCCTTGCCCGAAATAACCTCCGTTAAAGCGTCAATAAAGGCTGAATGTGAATCTGCAACGATCAACGCGTCACACACTGGTAAATTCGGTACGTTCGTTGCGACTACAGGCATCGCATTTGCCAAATAAACAAAGGCTTTTAGCGGATTCATATTTGAGGTTAACTCGGTATGTAAATGTGGAATAATCGCTACAGAGAACCTTGCTACAAAAGCATTTACATAACGGTACGCTATCACGCCAGGAAGGCGAATATTGGCAAACTTGGATAACGATCTGACTGCAGGATTAGCATGCGTAGAGCCTATAAGTACAATTAAAGCATCAGTAAAGTGTGCAGCAACTTTTTCCAATAAGATAATGTCAATTTTAGATTCCAAATTACCCACAAAACCAATAATTGGCCCACTAAAATTACATAACTCTTCGTAAAGTGGATGTTCTTCAGGGATATCATTATGTGGTTTCAACTCGCAGCCATTGGGGACCAAGGCAATATTTGGAAAAAACTCGCGCATTGATTCAAAAACTGGTTGGCAGTTAGCAAACACCATATCTGCTCTACTTAACAAGGCTTGATAATGAGAAGTCAGCTTTTGTTTTTCGTTTTCAGGCAAACCCGGCCAAGCACGATGATCGTCAACAACATCAACCACCACCTTAGCTGGATGAAAGAAATCAATGAGCTGCTCCGCAAAAACATTTTTTGGATAAAACCAAAAAATGGCTTGTCTAGGGTCCACATTATGCTGCTCAAAAAGTGTCGTTAAAAACGTAGAATAACTGTCAAATGTCAACGCGCACCCCGTTGGGGTAATGGCGTCCAGAAAAGCATTACTTTTATAGATAAAGGTATTAAAGTTAACCTTTAGCCCTGCCTCAGTTCCCAACGCTTTTTGATAGGTGTGCAAATAAATATCTCTGTCATGAGTAAGATCGTGTCCCGCTTGTTTGCTATAGAGCACTGAAGCAGCTATGGGTGCATCAATAACTAACACCTTGCTGACATCTGATCTTTCTGAAAGATACTTAATCGCCATATCGTGTCGCCGACCATACAAACCGGTATCATTTTGCTTCCAAAACAAAACAATTACCTTTCCAGCAGCCGTTGTGTTCAAGTTGGACTCAACGCGCGGTCTTAAAAACGGGGGCACTAACCAACTAACAGCATTATCTTCAACCAAGGCATTATTTAACTGCTGCAATAACTTATCACGTAACGGCGTAGCCGCAACATATTCACTATCTAACCAATATTTTTCATCACAACGCAAAAATAACGGTATCGACATGGTTGCGTTTAATTGTGAGTCACTCAAAAAAGTCATAGAAACGATATGTTCAGTAAATACCACTTCAGGTAACACGCAATTTATTAATTGATGTAATTGCTGCAAACCTGCTTGCTCAGAATTAAACCTTATAGGGATCACAGCAAAATCGACATTACCCCGGGTGAGATCATTTGGTACTTTTGCATTGTCAAAACACATGGCAGCAACATGAACAAAGTGAACAGTTTCTCGCAACCGCGTGACTTGCGCGATTACCTGCTCTACCGGTGTTTCCGTGCTTATAATATATAAAACAGTAACATTAAGGTGCTGAGTAGTTTGGCTTACGCTAGCTAAATGTGCCGCTAGGCGCGTTTTGTACAGTGCTTCACCCAAGGTTTTTTGGCCTAACCTGGCCTTTGCAAAAGCAATATTAACCTGTAAGGCATTAGCTAAACTTGGCGTGATGTTTACTAACGTAGTATACATTGAGAGGGCTAATAGATAATCTTCAGCCAACAACGCGTTATTGGCCGCAGTCAAACTAGGCAGTTCAACTGAACTGCGCACAGCTTCATTAGAAAGAACAGATCCATCATTACTGAAATCCTGTGCCATAGCGCACCGTTCAGCAGTTTGCAGATCTAACTTTTCAACCATTTAGTACAACCTGATTAACTGGATGCAGAAAAGTATGGGCAATTTTCAAAAAGCTGACCTTGCTCATCTTTAGCCGACAAGGTAGGACTAACGGACAAAGGCCAGTTAATTCCCACAGTGTCATCGTTCCATAGCAACGAGTATTCATCGCCCGGATTATAGTAATCAGTACATTTATACTGAAACTCAGCACTGTCGCTGGTGACATAAAACCCATGAGCAAAGCCAGGAGGGACCCATAACATGCGTTTATTACTTTCGCTTAAATACTCCCCCACCCAATGACCAAAAGTAGGTGAGTCTTTCCGCATATCCACTGCGACATCAAATACCGCACCTTTAGTTACTCGCACCAATTTCCCTTGCGGTTTTTGGTGTTGATAATGCAAGCCTCTTAAGATGCCTTGCTTAGAACTCGAATGATTATCTTGCACAAATTGGTAGTTGCCACAGTGCTTAATAAATTCTTCCTGGCGAAACGTTTCCATAAAGAAACCACGTTCATCACCAAACACTTTAGGGATTAACAACACAACATCGGGTATTACTAGTGGTTTATATTCCATGTTCACTCTCTGTTTTTACTTGCCATACTTCAATAAATTCAGCAAATATTGCCCGTATTGCGTTTTACTAAATACCTTACCCTGTACGCGCATCTGCTCATCACTGATCCAGCCATTACGCCACGCAATTTCTTCTAAACAGGCCACTTTTAAGCCCTGACGGTGCTCAATAGTTTGTACATAGCTACTGGCTTCTAGCAAACTGTCGTGTGTGCCGGTATCTAACCAAGCAAAACCGCGGCCTAATTTCTCAACAGTTAAATCGCCACGCTCTAAATACGCGTTGTTTACGCTAGTAATTTCTAGCTCACCGCGCTCAGATGGCTGTACCGCTTTGGCTATTTGCACTACATCGTTATCGTAGAAATACAAGCCTGTTACTGCATAATTAGATTTTGGCTGTTTAGGTTTTTCTTCAATCGAAATCGCTTTACCGCTTTGGTCAAATTCCACCACCCCAAAGCGCTCAGGATCATTTACCATATAGCCAAAAACTGTGGCACCGCTTTGTTTTTCAGCCGCGCGCTTTAACTGCACCGAGAAGTGCTGGCCATGGAAAATATTATCGCCCAGCACTAAACACACTGGATCCTGCCCTATAAAGGCTTCGCCAATAATAAAAGCCTGCGCTAAACCATCGGGTGATGGCTGCTCGGCATATTCAAAACGCACACCAAACTGCGCGCCAGTGCCCAGTAACTTTTTAAAGCCGGGTAAGTCTTCAGGGGTAGAAATAATCAGAATATCTTTAATTCCAGCTAGCATCAGCACGGAAATGGGATAGTAAATCATCGGCTTATCATAAATAGGCAATTGCTGCTTAGACACGCCTAACGTGATGGGGTGCAAGCGTGTGCCAGAACCACCGGCTAATACAATACCTTTACGCATATTAATAATCCTTTATGTTACTGAGCGGTTAGCTCAGCGAATGTAAGAGCAACTTGCTGCTGCCAACTGGGCAGTTGCACATTAAATGTCTGTTCTAGCTTACGTACATTGAGGCGCGAATTGGCCGGCCGCTTGGCAGGCGTGGGGTATTCGGCAGTAGTAATGGGCGTAAACTGTTCAGGTTTTAGGGCTAATGCCATCCCCTGATTGCGGGCTAACCTAAAAATTTCCGCGGCAAACTCATACCAACTGCAATAGCCTTGAGGTGCTAAATGATATACACCAGAATAACGCGCAGTATTCTCGCCCGCGGCTTGCGTTAACCATACTTGCTGAATAGCCAACACGGTTACCTGCGCAATTAAGCGTGCTGGCGTAGGTGCACCAATTTGATCGGCGACTACCTTTAATGCTTCACGACTTTGCGCCAATTTTAACATGGTACGCATAAAATTATTACCGCGCGCGGCATATACCCAACTGGTACGAAAGATCAAATAGTTATCGGTATTAGCCATCACCGCCTTATCACCGTCTAACTTACTTTGTCCATATACCGATAAGGGGCCAGTGGTATCACTCTCTTGCCAAGGCGTACTGCCCTCGCCTGGATACACATAATCACTTGAATAATGCACCAACCACGCATTGCGTTGCTTGGCTAAAGTAGCCAAGGCCGCAGGCAACTCAACGTTAATTAGGCTGCAGGCGGCTTGCTCAGTTTCGGCTTTATCCACGGCTGTCCACGCAGCAGCATTAATAATTAACGTAGGGTTTAATGCGGCAACCTTGTTTATTACGGCTTGGGTGTCGGCAAAATCTACCTCGCTACGGCTAAGCGTATGTAGCGTGCCCAAGGGCGCCACAGCGCGTGCCACTTCAAAACCAACCTGCCCCGTGGGGGCCAGCAATACGATAGTGTGCATTATGTTATCCCTTAGCGCACAACATGCTGATAGCTGCCATCTAAAATAGCTTGCCACCACGCGGTATTGTTTAAATACCACTGCACGGTTTTACGTAGGCCGGTTTCAAAAGTCTCTTGCGGCACCCACCCCAGTTCACGTTCAATTTTGCTGGCATCAATGGCATAGCGCACATCATGACCTGGGCGGTCAGTTACATAGGTAATTAAATCGCTGTACTGCTTAATACCTGCGGGTTTCGTTGGCGCCAGCTCTTCTAGCAAAGCACACAAGGTGTGCACCACTTCAATATTTTGCTTTTCGTTATGGCCGCCAATATTATAAGTTTCACCAATCGCCCCTGTCGTTGCAACACAGACCAGTGCGCGAGCGTGATCTTCTACAAATAGCCAATCGCGGATTTGTTTACCATCACCATATACTGGTAAGGCTTTACCGGCTAAGGCATTTAAAATCATTAACGGGATCAGCTTTTCTGGGAAATGAAACGGGCCGTAGTTATTAGAACAGTTCGTTACCACTGTGGGTAAACCAAAAGTACGTAACCAAGCACGTACTAAATGATCAGAGCCGGCTTTACTGGCAGAGTAAGGGCTGCTAGGCGCATAAGGCGTAGTTTCAGTAAATAAATCGTCGGTGCCATGTAAATCACCATACACTTCGTCAGTTGAAATATGGTGAAAGCGAAACGCCGCTTTTTTATCGGCTGCTAAGGCGCTCCAGTAAGCCCGCGCCGCTTCCAGCAGTGTGTATGTACCCACGATATTGGTTTGAATAAACTCACCCGGCCCATTAATAGAGCGATCAACATGGCTCTCCGCCGCCAAGTGCATAACCACATCGGGCTGGTATTTGGTAAACAACGTTGCCATAGCAGCAGCATCACAAATGTCGGCTTGCTCAAAATGGTAACGCGCGTTATCTGCCACGCTGGCTAACGATGCCACATTGCCTGCATAGGTTAACTTATCTACGTTCACCACACTATGCTGTGTATCGTTAATTAAATGCCGTACTACAGCCGAGCCGATAAAACCGGCACCACCGGTGACTAAAAAGGTTTTTGCTGACACAGGGTCGTCCTCAATCAAGTTATATCAAAATGTACATACATGCAGTTTTTTAAGCTGGAGAATACTGAGTAAAACGTTAAACATAAAAAATTTATACGCTACTCACTAAAATCTTCAAGTAATTTAGGCGAAGCCGTTCGCCCTTCGCTGCGGCCAAACTTTACATAATGTAAAAGTGGATTTATGCCCGTTTGTGCTACATCTGGATTTTGTTTTAAATACCACTCACCATCAAAATCGGGGCTAGGCCTACGCCCTTCAGCGGCACCAAAACGTAAGTAATGTTCAGCCGGGTTAATATTTACCTGTGCTACATCTGGGTATGCTTGCACATACCATTCGCTATCAAACAGCTCGCTGGTAATGATTAAAGCGATATCGCGCTGTAAGTGTTTTTTCGTTTTATCTTCTTTGTGTAACAAACGACTCAACACCCTGACTGGCGCGATAGCTTTCCATACTTTAGAGTGTTGTAAGGTTTTCCACTCTTGTCGCAAATTTGCCAGTTCAAACTCGGCTTCATCTGCTTTTGCCTTAGCTTGTCGTAACTGCTTTTGCGCCCGCAGCAGTTCACGTTTTTGCAGCTTTTCCCAACCAATCATCTGGTGTTTATTTTTTTCTAACAGCATAAATTGCTGTTCAAATTGAACTAGCAATCCTGTGTATTGGGCCAATAACGCTGCATTTTTATCGGTTAACAGCGCATTAGCAACCTGTTGTTGCTGTTGCTCAAGCACACTCACCTCAAGCATTTCCTGTACATTCATTAACTCAGCTAGCAATAGCGTATTTTCTTGCTTAGTTTGATTGTACATCGTTATCTGAGCATCCAATTGCTCATTCAACTGTACTTTATAATCAGTAACTTGCTGTTTAGCATATTCCTCAGCTCGTCGTTTGGCATCTTGTGCCTGTTTTAGTTGCAAGTTCAGCGCATTAAGTTCAGCAAACGAACGTTGCTGCTGTATCTGCTGCTGATGTAATCCCTGCTGTTGGGCCAGCAAATGTTCAGCTTTTAATTCATCAACTCGTTTCAAAAGCTGTTGATGCTGCAAGGTAAGTTGTTGTTCGGCAATGTAATGTGTTTCTAATGCAGCTTGGGTTTGCATTAACTGCTCAAATACCGCCTCTTGCTCTAGCGTCGCACGCATCAACGCTTGCTTATGCTCAGCCTTTGCCTCTAACATTGCTTGCTGCCAAGCAACCTGCTCTTTACCTAATAAATTAAGCTGCTTTGACTGTTGCTGTAGTAAATCTTCAAGCTCATGTTTCGCGTTAGTTACTACCGATAACTGCTGCACTAGCTGCTTATTGACATGCTCACTCTTCCCTTGCTCAGCAGCGAGTTGTTTACATACAAGGCTAAGTTGCTGTAATGAATCTTGTTCAGCACGATATTTTGCTAACACCGTCTCTACTGAAAGCTCGGTATCTTCAGCCAACGCCAAACTGCTAGCAAGTAAACGTTGTTTTATCGTTTGTAGCGCAGGTTTAAGCAATATTTGGGCAGCCATTAGCTGATATATATCTGTTGGCGCATTGATTGGGGCATGCCGTAGTGGCCACCCTTGCTCAGCAAGAAGTGCCAAACCTGGTGCATCAGCAGCCGCTAACTGATCTAAATTAACCAACACTAACTTACGGCGCCATTGCCGATGTAATGCTAATAACGCTAACGTATCTTCAGCCCATTGTTCAGCAGCTTCAACTACGGTAGCATCTTCATTTAACAATTTAGCCAGCATCCTTTCTGGCGCGCTATACGCAACAATCACACGTTCACAACGCGGAAAAAATGCCGTAATTTGCTCAAGTGTAACCGGCTCAGCAACAATAACTGGAAGATTAAGATCGGCTGAAACAGATAACGTATTGACTACTGGCAACGTGTTCAGTGCAACCGTTTGTAACCAATGAGGATCTGCGCTTAACGTAAACACCACAGTCATGTGTTACTCCAAAACCTGTTATTCGCCCAATGGCGTAATATGACCATCGCCCACACGTTAGTCTGTATCATCACTACAATTATTCACGCTGTTTGCCTAATATTTTGAGCATATTCTACCATTAACCACCAAACAAGCCAGTAATCGGCTAGATAAAGCCTCTCCAGCGCCGTAACGCCGTTAACCAGTTTTCGTTTAAAATAACGTCACGAACAACATTATGCTCACTTACCCCCGCTACGGGTGTTAAGCACACATTCGCTAAACCGGCTAAATTTGCTGCCTGAATACTATCTGTGTTGTTTAATTCGCCGAAAAAAAGAGTTACTTGAGGTGGTGCTGCAACCTGCAACATCAACTGCCGTAAATCCAAGGCGTTTTCCATTTCGGTTAATACTAGAGGTAAACGTTTTGGATAAATCTGGTTTGCAATTAAAAAATCGGGAGTAAGGTTGGTGGGCCCCGCAAAAGCGAGTACGCCAACCGCCTTTAAAACCGAAGCAAATCGAATCGCGGCATAGGTCCCCAATGACGAACCATAACAATACAACGACGTGATTCCCATCGCCTGCAATTGCTGCCTGAGAAAGTCAACGGTTTGCTCAAACCCGCCTCCAATAGAGGCTAGACCATTAAAATAAAATGTATTTGTATCATCAAAAAGATAGATAACCGTTGCATCTAACGAACCAAACCACTGATGCGCTAGACTTAATGGAAACCCTACACGATGCGAACCACCACAAAATACAAGAATAGCCGTATCATTACCAGGTATCTCAAAGGGTAAAAAATCGCGGCTATTACGTTCATGAAAAGGGATTACAGGCTGTAATAACAACGCCTGGCGACATAACGCCACCATAAATTGAGCATGCTGATCAGTTGGAAAACGTAAACTAACTAAATTCGTGCAGCGTTGTAGTGCTATAAGCGTTACCTGTGATACAACCTGCGCTAAAGCAATACTCCATACTTGGCTAGAACACAATGACCAATCAGGAATAACGCCTTGCCTTGCATACGCTAATAGTGCCGCTTCAGCATGTGCCACCAATTCATTATTATTTACATTCATAAACATCAACCCGCTAAGAAGAAGGTAATTGTTGCGCAATATAGCGGGCTAAGGCGGCAACAGACGAAAACTCGGCATGGAATACCTCAGCATCTAGGGCCAGCGCAAACTCATGCTCTAAAGCCAATAAAATGCGTAAAGTATCTAATGAGTCTGCATATAAAGTAGTAAGATTATCATCAGCAGAAACATGAGTGATACTCAACACATCAGCTAACGTTTGTTGAGTACGGCCAATAACATCATGTCCATAGGAAGCAACAGCATTCGTGCTGTTGTGTTGAATTTGATCCAGCAAGGCTAACTTTTGCCGATCAATTTTGTAATTTGCCAATAAAGGTAAGCCTTTTACAGCATAACAACGAGCAGGCATTTGCGGTAACGTAAGATGCTGTGACAAAAACTGACGAACTGTTAATTCGGTTAATGTGGTATCACCTTGCCAATACAGCACCACACTAGTTGCCTCGCCGTGGCTATTTTTTCTAACATGCACGGCAGCTTCATTAATACCTGGGCATTGTTTGGCAACGGTTTCAATGGCGGGAGGTGAAACTAGATAACCCCGAAGCTTTATTTGCGCATCTTTACGCCCAAAAAAGCGTAATAAACTGTCTGGTCCCTCACAGCCCAAATCACCTGTTCGAAACACCCTAGTTTCAGGATCTATCGCATCTACCTTAAAACATTGCGCGGTTAATGCCGCCTGTTGCCAATAACCCAGCGCCATAAAGCGACTAGACACTTCAATTTCACCTATTTCACCTGGCGCTACAACCTCGCCATTGTTATCAATTAACCGCACAGTTCTGTCAGCAATCGCCCTTCCAACAGGCAGAATATCGAACTGCTGCAAAGGCGTATGTGGGGTAATAAACCATTGTCGATAAATTGTCGCGTTTTCTGTTGAACCAATTCCAGTATAAAGATAACTTGCCGTTTTAAATATCTGCTGAAACAACAAGGCATCGGCCTTGTCTAACCTATCGCCTGCTAGATACACAATGCGCACTGACTGCACCCTTGTACTGACTGTCATATCTTGCATTAATTGGCGGTAAAGCACAGGCACTGCATGTAAAATTGTTAGCTTTTGTTGCTCAATGCTGGCCAATACCCCATTTATCCCTAGGGTATTTACAGACAACAAATGCACTGATGCCCCCGTTAGCAAGGCACCAAAAATATCCCGCACAGCACCAATTACGCTGGCAGAGTACAACATAGATAAGCGATCAGCAGGATGGATATGGATCGAATTTACATATTGCATCACATCGTGTAACAAACCACGTTGGTTTTGTACCACGCCTTTTGGTTGCCCAGTGCTCCCCGACGTATACAAAATATATGCAAGCGATTGCGGCCCACCCAGCATGCGCGACGGCAAAAACGTCTCAAAAGCTGCATCAGCCAAGCTAGGCTTTTTGACGTCAAACAACGCATCTAGCACCAGTATTTGGCAAGTTTCTGGGGTAATATCTTGGCAAAGGCGTAAATTAGCCTGATCAGTTATTAACCATTGCGCCGTGCTTTGCAGCACAATATCACGGTTGCGCTGTAACGGAAAACGCGTGTCCAGTGGCACATAAGGTATCCCTAACGCTAAACAAGCAAGCATTGCCGCTGGCACCGCAACCGTATGTGGCAAAAACAACGCTATCGGCGTTGAAGTTGAAGTTGAAGTTGAAGTTGAAGATACCAGCGCAGCAGCAATCGTTAACACTCGCCGATGTAACGCCTCATAACATAAGGTTTCAACACCATCAGACACGGCAATACGTTCACCAAACTGCGCAACACACTGTAAAAAACGCTGATACACCCCCGCGTCAAGCATCGCAACTGGCAACGCGTCAAATGCAACATGCACCGGCCCTTGATAATCTAATGACTCTACCATGTCATCCTTATAACATTAATTAAATGGCGCAAGTGGGCGCCGAGCCGCATTTACCATAGCCAAAATGTTTGCTGCAGAAACGTGTAAGGGCAAGGCGCAACCTGGGCTAACAATATAACATTTATTCTGCAAACGAAGGCGCTGGTTAATCACCGCCTCAGCTATATCATCCACACCAGAGCGCAATAATAAGGCGTCTGGCGCCAAGGTGCCCGCAAGCTTACTAAAATATGTTTGCTGATAGGCAAATTCTTGCGCATCAACATGATCACAATGTAACGGTATAGTCAACGCCTTAAAAAGTGCCATATGTGTTTGTGTGCCATGCAAATGCAACATACTAAACGGCATCTGCTCAATGGCCTTAATACACTCTAAATCGGCTGGTAACGCCAACGCAGCATACCTCTCTGGCGAAAGCATGAGCGATGTAGCATGTTGCGACACAAAAAATATGCCATCAACACCAATAGCTTTACACTCTGCAATTAGCGCTAACGTATTCGATAATAAAATCTGCAACCCAGCTTGCAATAACGCGGGTTCTTGGTGTTGTGTGGCCAGCACCAAGGGCAATCCTGCCTGTTGTACTGCCTGAAAAAACGGGTTAAATATCGTAACCAACAAAGGCACATGAGGTGGTAAATTTGCCTTTGCTAAACGTGCCGCTTGCAAAATATTACCCGTAAAACCTTGCCAAACGTCACGTTCACGCAATAAAGCCCAATGTGGAAACGCCGTTATATTCTGCTTAACAATTTGGCGGCGTCCCAAATAATCATTATTCCAGCAATCGATTAATCCCTGATCAATCGATTGCCATGTTGATGCGGGAGTTAGCTTAGCAAAATCAAAATCGTAGCGCTGCTGCTCAGCAACCGTTGCAGCAGCAAAGTCTGCCACAGTTTGATCAATTACGGGCTTATGTTGCCACGCGGCAACAGGACTAATCGATAATGTCTCACCGGCTAAACAGCTTTGCATTAACTCACGGTAACGCATTCTCGTTCCTTAAATGCTTTTACCCTTTAGAGGCATTATGTTTTATATCAAACTCTTCAAGTGCTTTGTCAAGATTACCTGTAGCGCCAATCCACTGCCAAAACACAGCAAAATCTGTTTTAGCATGCTCTAAACGCACCTGCATAACATGGCTTTTGTTTGCTAAAAAATGCGAAATGTTACTGTTAACCGTGTGGCAATAATCTAACGCAACGGCCATAGGGTTACTGCTTTCGGGCAACCCCATCAATATACCTGCACCACGGTAAGCTTTAATAATGCCACCATCGTAACGCTTCACAAAACTCTGCGCAGTGGCAACCTCATTACGCATTAAATGCACATAATAGGCATTATCACCATATGTTGCCTCTAACCGCCCTAATAACCACGACAAGCGGTTATCGGCCTCAATATGCGCAGCTGGATAATTAAAACGCTCTAAACCAAGCAGTTTCGTGCGGGTTTCATGCCCAGCAGAAAAATTGTCACTGTGCGAAGCGGCTTTTATAAAAGTTGTTGAGCCACAGCGCCCAGTACACAACACAAAAACGTTCATGCATTCTTACCTGTATCAGGGTTTTCTGATAAAAAAACACCCCATACGACTAAGTCATGGGGTGTTTAAACAGCAACCTAATTACTCTATATCCATCCGAGTAACTAAGCAGTAACCATCAATTGTTTGCGCTGTATCTACTTCAAAACGCACACGGCGACTGGCAAACTGCGCAACCTGCGTAGCTTCAAACATTTTCTCGGCCATCGCTTTGTTTTGTATTGAGCCATCGCAAGCAAAGGTTAAATGGCTACCCGATTTGGTGCCACGGCAAGCGCCATTGGTAGGACCGCGCACATCGCGATCAATTTTCACCATGCACTGGCCAAATTTAGTGGCATCAAGCAACGTTTCTTGTACCACACTCGACGGTAACGCAACTAACTCGGCTTGGGCTGCGCCCGTGGCTAGCAAACAGGCCATTGTTAACACTATTTTTTTCATGGTGATCCTTATTTATTCTACGTTTGCCGTGTTGATAAACACATTGGCAGGTATTTTCCAAAACAGATGGCGTTTACGCTTTGTAATTTCAGTAAAAGTCACTAGCACAGTGCACGGTGCAGTAATACTGCCAGTGGTGTAATAATCGTCTTGCCACGTACCCATTGGGCAAGTACCTGTCACAGCACGAGCAATTTCAAACCCTGCACTGGCTTGCACAAATAACCTTAAGGTATCATTTTCAGTCACCTGCTGAACACCATCACGATCTATAACGCCTTCGCCCGTAAAGGTTACAGTTACCGCATAAACCTGCGGTGGTGTCATTAAAGATTGATATTGCGCATATAACCGCACATTACCGCCAGGCACTGTGTAACTGGCACCGGGTAAATAGTGTGTGCCTGTACCATCAGGCTCGGTATTCCAGCCTAAAAAGGTAAAGCCATCCAACGCCATAACATCACTGTCTGGTAAGGTTAGCGTTACACCACTAGAATAACTGTTACCGATTACCGGCGCGGTTACACCACTATTACCATTACTATCAAAGGTTATGTAAACTGGTGCGGTGGCAGCATATTGATAAGCGCCAATATCGGGTTGACCTGAACGGCTAAAACCACGCTGATCTAAATCGGGGTATTCTGAGCTAAATTCACCCGTACCAATTGCAGGGCTCGCCTCACCTAAGGCCATGGTCGCCGTTGTGCCACCATTAAACGCCAGAGGCTGCAATAAAGGATCCAGCATAATAAGGTTTGTTTGGCTCTCCACGTCAGCAACCGATTTTAACCCAACAATACTGTTGCGATAACGCACTTTGCTTACATTATAGTAAGACACATCTGCCGAGTTAGGATCAAACGCTGCACTGTTACCATAAACAATACTGTTTATAATCACCAGCTCGTCGGTAAATCCTTCAAACAAAATACCGCCGCCCAAACCAGCACTGCTGTTACCGTAAACAGTACTATTAACTAAGGTTAGTGCCGTAGATACTGAAATCGCCCCACCATATGCATATGCACTTGGGCTGCTAACCACGTTTTGATTAGCCGTAAACGTAGAGTTCTCAATATATCCCCGGCCAATATCAATACCGCCACCATAAATTTGCGAAAAACTGTCGGCACGCGATGCTAAATTATTGTCAATGGTGCAATTTCGCATAATTAAATCGCCGGCAAGTACCGCCCCCGCTCTACCTACACCATTTGATACCGCCCGATTATTGGTAAAGCGACAATTTTCTAATGTTAATAATGACGCAGAATAAATAGCACCACCATAAGCATTTCCCGCAACAACGTTTCCGTTTTGTACGGTAACATTTTTTATTAATACGCCGTCGAGGTTAGAGGCTATTTCAAACACACGGCCATTTTCTGATTGCGGCACTGCCATGGCTTCAATAATGGTCTCTGCTGCGCTAACACCGATAATCGCTAAGTTTTTATCAATATACACATTTCGGGCAATATAATGCTCAGCAGCCAAGGTTAAAATATCATAGGGTAATGCCGCTTCAATGGCGGCTGCGAGCGTACTAAACTCACCTGCACTGCCAACGGTAATGGCATTTCGAAATTGAAGGGTTAAATTAGTAAAGGTATTGTTGCTGTTGGCACTGGCATTATTACTAATAAATGCACTGTCGTTAAATGTTAAGGTTAAATCATTTACTGTATTGGCTTGGGCACTTAATAACGCTACACCGCTGAGCTGTAGCACTAAGGTATTTTCGGTATTAAGCCGTAATTGCGCGGTTAAGCCATTGGCTAGATTAGAAATAACCGCTTTATTTGTTGCGATAAAATCTTCGCCAATTGCCCCACTAAACCCTTCGTTCTCAAACTGGTTGTGAGTAAAGGTTAAAGTAGTACTAAAACGCCCATCATTGGTTAAATCTTCTAGCAATAACGTTGCTGAGGCGGCTACCGCTGGGCCAGCAATTGAAACCGTAGGATATGGAAAATAAAAACCACGCCAGTCTGTTTCGGGAGGGGTATCTTGGTTAACGTAGTTATAGTATTCATTAAAAAAACACGCTGTGTCAGTTTCAATTACCCAATTGCCATAACAGCGATATAAGTACCACGTCGCATTTTCGTCTTGCTTACGGTAAGCCTGTACACCATCAATAGTCTCCCAAGCAACATAAGTTCCGTTTGCCTCTTCTTTACCAGCGCCGGTTACGATATAGCTAGCTGAAGCCGTTTTCGCCCATAACAACAAAAGCAGTAAAAAAAAATGTAAGACTGGTTTAGACACCCGCATAACGCACTCCTTAATAACCTGTTTGCATTATGGCGGTGTATGCTCAACAATAATAGTTTTTTAACAGTAATATAAAAATCTATTCAAAATGCTAAGCGGCTGAGTTTGCTATTACTCGATATCCATTCGAGTAATTAAGCAGTACCCATCAATTTTCTGATCAGTATCCACTTCAAACCGCACACGGCGGCTGGCAAATTGTGCGACTTGTGTAGCTTCAAACATCTTTTCGGCCATCTCTTTGTTTTGGATCGAACCATCGCAAGCAAAGGTTAAATGGCTACCCGCTTTGGTACCACGGCAAGCGCCATTGGTAGGGCCACGCACATCGCGATCAATTTTCACCATGCACTGGCCAAATTTAGTGGCATCCAGCAACGTCTCTTGAACCACACTTGATGGTAACGCAATAATATCAGCTTGAGCAGCGCCTGTTGTCAGCAAAAATGCCATCGTTAATAAAGCGTTTTTCATAGTAATCCTCATTTATTATTAGTTAACCGCGTGGCTAAACACGCTGGAAGGTATTTTCCAAAATAGATGGCGTTGACGCGTTTTAATTTCACTAAAATTCACCACAACAGTGCACGGCGCAATAATAATGCCGGTAGTGTAATAATCATCTAGCCATATACCCGCTGGGCAAGTACCTGCCACCGTGCGGTCTATTTCAAACCCGGCGCTGGCTTGCACAAATAGCGTTAAGGTATCATTTTCGGTAACCTGCTGTATGCCATCACGATCAATAACCCCTTCGCCCGTTAGTGACACGGTAACGTCGTAAACCTGTGGTGCTGGCACTGTGGGCTGATATTGCGCATACAATCGCACATTACTGCCAGGCACAGTATAACTGGCGCCAGGTAAGTATTGCGTACCAGAACCACCAGGTTCGGTATTCCAGCCTAAAAAGGTAAAGCCATCTAACGCCATAACATCACTGTCTGGTAGGGTTAGGGTTACGCCACTAGAAAAACTATTACCTATAATCGGCGGGGTTACACCACTGTTACCATTACTATCAAAGGTAATATACACCGGTGCAGTCGCCGCATATTGATACGCACCAATATCCGGGCGGCCTGAACGGCTAAAACCACGTTGATCTAAATCTGGATAACTCGCATTAAACAGCCCCGTACCAATAGCAGGGCTTTGCGAAGCTAATGCCATAGTAGGTGTTGGTCCGCCATTATCGGCTAGTGGGCTTAGCAAAGGATCTAACATCATTAAATTGGTTTCGCTGTCGGCATCGCCTTCCGATTTAAACCCAACAATACTATTTTGAAACGACACGGGGGTATTAGCAAAATAGCTGACATCAGCAGAAGTTGGGTCCACGGATGCGGTGTTGCCATATATGATGCTGTTAATAAAGCTATTGTTTAGGCTATTACCTATCAATATCACACCACCGCCTATTCCCGTAATTGAATTGCCCACTACCGTGCTATTAATCATGGTCAATTGCGTAGTAGCAATAATAGCCCCGCCACGCGCATCATCGCTGGGGTTATTGGTAACCAAACTGTTGGCAGTAAAAGTGGAATTAGTGATCACCCCCGTATTCAGGTAAATCGCACCACCAGCCGCTTGTACACCATTGTCGGTGCGTATCGCGGTATTATTGTCTACCGTGCAATTGTGCATGGTTAATAAATCTGCTGCTACCGCACCAGCTGTGCCAACGCCACTGGATACCGTGCGGTTATTGGTAAGCCGACAATTTTCTAATGTCAGAGGTGATATCGCGCGAATGGCTCCCCCATCAGAGTTACCGCCAACTAAGTTACCATTACGTAACGTTACATTTTTGATAACAATTTCATTTGAACCAAATGAAATCAAAAAAATACGACCGTTTTCTGCCTGTGGCACTGCCATCGCTTCAATGATAGTGGCATTAGCGCCTGCCCCATTTAACACAATATTTTTGTTAATAGTAACGTTACGCGCGGTAAATGTTTCAGCCGCTAAATTAAGAATATCGTATTGCCCTGCTGCGGCTATGGCCGCCGCAATGGTGGTGTACTGCCCACTCGCCCCTACGGTTATTTCGTCTCGATATTGAATACGAAAATCGTTGATCACCGCGTTTGCGTTAGCGCTGGCAGAGCCACTAATAAAGGCCGCATCGTTAAAGCTTAACGTTAGGTTAGTCACATTATTAATTTGACTGGCAGACGTTGCAGTACCCGATAAGCTGAACACCACGGTATCACTAGCCTGAAAAACAACACGGGCAGTTAAACCAGTTGGCAAATTTTCAACAACAGCTTTATTCGTTTCAATAAAATCTTCACCAACAACACCGGTAAAGCCATCGCCGTTAACAAGATTATGTGTTAACAAAAGCGTATTACTCACCTGCCCATTATTGGCAATATTTTCTATAAATAGCTTATTAACCGAAGTAATTGAGGGCCCTGCAATGGCCACTGTTGGCATAGGTGAGGGCCAACCACGCCATCCAGATGCCGGCGGTGTGGCGGAGGTGGATGGAATATAATAGTATGCTTCAAAACAGTCTGTGTAAGGTTCAATCACCCAACGCCCAAAACAACGGTACAAATACCACGTTTGTGAGCCCGTAGTTTTACGATAGGCTTGTACACCATCGCGAAGCGTCCACGCTTCATAGGTTCCATCTGCATCCGTTTCACCAGCACCAGACACCACGTAATTCGCGCTGGCCATATGCCCCCAAATCAACAGCAACAAAACCAACAGTTTACTTAGCAAGCTACGCAACAGAGGCATATATTCTCCTTACTTTTTATTACATTATGACTGCCAGCTGCTGAAAATAACAAGTATTACTACGTAAAAATTCCACCCAAACGTTCAGGTAACCTCCTCTCACCACCGACCTGACGTCTACTTAAATTCATTAAAATTAATACGAATTACAACGGTGTTTACGAAGGAACTTGACGAACAAAACACAACAATCCATGGCGTTTAGCATATTCCGCCTTGTAACGCTGCATACAATACTTTTTATACTCGGTATCAGTGTGCTGCTTTGAGTTACTGTGCCAATCTAGCGCTAACACAAGTAATGCATCATGTTCTACAATCGCTGTTTTACCATAGTAAGCAACAATACGGGCTTTATATTCCATATCGCCACGGGTAAGTACTTCATCAAACGGACCAATATCGTTTAGTACCTGCGCACTAAATAAACTGGTCATCGGGCCATGTCCTTCAAAGCAACCTACATTTTCAGGGCGTAAACGGCCATCAGCACTTACCCGAATATGCCGACTATAAACCGCTTTAGCCACGCCACAATTACTGCCACTAACGTGATCGTTAAGCGGATTATTAGCCTCGGCGTTAAGCTGCGCGATTTGCAGACTAAGCTTTTCTGGATGCGCCCAATCATCAGCATCATGTACTACAAAATACGCAAAGTTTTGCACCTGTTTTAAGGCTGTATTTCGGCAGGCATACGGTCCTTTATTGCTTTCGTGGCGCACAAGGGTGGTTTGCACCTGTGCATTGCGCTGTAAAAAGTGGCTCACAGGCACAGCACTCGCGTCATCCACAATAACAATATGTATATTAGGATAATTTTGTGCCACGATCGAATCATAAGCATACTGCAACGTGGCCTGCGCATTAAATGCCGCGATCATCACCACACAGCAGCCGACATCGGTGACGTGCGGTAATGTGGGCACCGTTAAGCGTGCCAAAAAATGATTTTCGCGCAAAGTATGTAAGCTAACCTTGGCCATGCCTTGCTTATTCCAAAGCGTATTTAGCGTATTTACCATGGCCTGTGCAGGATCGGCAAATGGGCTGCTATGTTGTAACACGGTTAACGCATGCTGCCATAATAGCTGCTCTATACCTACCAAGGTGGGTACCCATTCTTTCTGTAAAATGTCAAAAAGGGTAACAGGCAATCGTAAATTAGCATTAATAAACAACAATGCCAGTTTACGTAAGTGATCTTTTGATAGTGCAGCGCTGGCCAACGTCACTGAAGGCACATCCACATTCATCTCGTGGGCAGTGTGCAAGGTATTAGGCGCTTCATCCCCTGCGTGGGCAAAATATTGCTGTAAACACTGTACGACATACTCTTGCTGTAACGGGTAATGCACGCGCTCAAATGCCGCTAACAACGTATCTAACCAACGGTTTTGCAGCTTCACGTCCATTTTCAAACGCATAAACTGTAATATTAACGGCATTGCCTGCGGATCATGGTTAGCAATAGCCTGTAAGGTAGCCAAATAATGTTGCTGCACGGCATTAAGTTTACTGGCAACAGGAGGCGGCAAAAACGGATAAACCGCCGCATCAAACTGTAATATCCATGTGGCCAAGGCAATATAGCGGCTGGTATCCAGTGCCGTTAAATACGATAAATAAGGCCGCAACAACGAAGCTTGTCCCAGCTCTACTAAGGGCGCAACAACATCACAAAAAAAGGTATGTAAAGCGAGCTCGTTAGCCGGTAACATTACAGCGTGAACAATACGCAACGCAATGCGTAATGTTGGCGGCGCACTGAGCTGTTCATAACGGCGAAGTTCGGCAAAGGCGAATTCGCAATCTTGTGTTGAACGCAGCCTAAAGGATAACGGCTGAGCGGGTGCTAAAAAGGGCTGCACCTTTACAGCAAAAGTGTATAACTGCGGGCAGCGGTGCTCAACATCCATCATAGTTAACACGTGCTGCACCAGCGCACTGCCCAAACTGGTATAGTAATGATCTGCAAACAACACGGTTGCACCGGTCTCATGCAATGCCCCAGCATATAAAAAGTGCTGCGCGGTAAAAGGTTTTACCTGCTGTTGCTCAGCCTGTTGCAACGCATGGTAAAACGCTAGGGCTGCAGGCGGTAACACATTTGCTATTGCTTTGCTGGTAGTTAGGGCGCCGTTAGCGCCCCACGGTGCATGTTGTTGTAAAAAATGATTATGCTGTTCGGGGTTAGCCCGCGTTTCTAAATATAATGTATCGTTACGTGGCTGTGTTACGGGTAAATCGCTTAACCAATGCGCTGGGCGCGCAATGGCCAGCAATGGCACCGCTTGCTGCTTTAACTGTGCCGCTACTTGTAAATCGGCCATGCCTGTTTGGCAAAATGCGGCTAACGACACGGTAAGGCGTGCAGTATAAGCGGCTAACGTGCCCGTTCCCAATACCGACACTGGCATATCGCAGAGTAAACGCCTGGCAAAATGTACATTAAAACGCTGAAAGAAACTGTGTGGATACTGCGGATAAATGGCGCCATGCACCCCTACTACCGCTTGGCGATTATACTGTTCAATTTTTTGTATTAAAGTAGCAACATAATTTGCCGGATACGCAATATCATCATCCACGGTAAAAAAGTAACTATTCGGATCACATTGCGTTAACGCAAAAAATTTACCATTGTCGCGTAAATCGCCGTGTTGCTGACTAGTAAACACGGTAATTTTTGGATCGTTTACACACGCAGGAAGATCGTCAAAATTATTTAAGTATAAAAATAAGCGATCGACTTGCGGCAAAATAGCCGGTAACACACGTTCAAGTAATGACAAACGACTGGGCACCGTTGCCATACCCGCATACACCGGAATGGCAGCCAAGGCAGCACAAAGCACCTTAGGGTTAGCATAAAATACCGGATCGGTGGGGTATAAGAAAGGCAAGCTTAACTGCTGTAAACACTGGCTAATATTAAATGCCACCAACCCTTTACTGGCGGGGTCGGTTAGCGCATTAAAACAGCTTAACGCTTGCTCCCACTGCTGGGCATTAAATAAACGCCACCCTTCGGCCAGCAACAACCGGTTATCCATTCGCCCTCTTATCAATGTTTTACACTTTTACAACCAGGGCGTTATTAAACAATGGTTAGCTATTATGATGCAACCCATACTATCGCACAACGCCTGATAATGGCCGTAAGTATCTCATTCTAAGGCCGCTTTACCCGCGTTTATCTCTAACGCTGGCTAACTGGGCACACGCGTTAAATGGGGTGCAAACGTAACACGGCTAAGCCTTTTTCTGTGGCAAACGTTTGAACCGAGCAAGTAAAACCTGCCTGCACAGCATGGGCTTGCCACAGTGCTACCATATGTTGCTCATCGGCACGTTGGTAATCGTCTACTACCAATGTAAAACGTTGTTTAGGCAACATTTGTAATAATACATACAATGCCGGCAACCGCGCTAATTTACCCAAGCGCCCTGGAGGGCCATCTACAAACACCAAGGTATGACTATTAGGCAAGGTTGGCACAGCTTGCAAGGCGTGCTGTATCTTAGCAGGGTTATAATACTGATATTCATTACCCGCTATAGTTACTGGGCTTAATGGTGCCAATTGTAATAACACCCAAGGCGTTAACTGGTAACTGGCCAATAAGGTAGCCGTTTGGTGCCAATAATGTTCGTTATGCTCTAGGCTTATAACGCAAGGCACTTTATCTTTTGCAGGTGTAATGTGCAAGGTTTGCATCGCCTTGGCTAACACTATCGTAGACGTGCCACTGCCCATTTCAACGATGCATGTGGGGCGTTCTTGCGCTATTAAGGTTAATAAAAAACGGGCAACGTCGGGGCTAATCGGCCAATTATGATACAACAGGGGTAATTGGCCACTGGCCATAAAATGCTGCACACCCGCAAATGCTTGCCATTGCTGTTGTTGCTGCGCAAAGCCCGTTTGCATCTGCTGTAAAACATGGTCAGCCGTGGCGTTAACTTTTTGCGCAGCCGTTTGCTGTGTTTCAAACACTTTAATTTGCTGTAATAACGCCTCACGTTGTGTTTTTAGCTCACCAATACGCTGATTGCGGGCCACGCTTTCAGTAAGCACCGCATTGTATTTTGTTTGCCATTGGCTCACGTGGTGTTGCAACACCTGTTGCTGCTGCTGGGCACAACCTAACTGCTGCACAATACTGAGCTGTGCGGCTTGCTCTGCACTCACAGGCTGTAATTGTGCAACGCGTAATGCTGCGGTTAACTTTAACTGTGCAAAAGCGCTAACACTGTGCGTATTACCAAAAATATACAGTGTGGTTTGAGGTGTAATAACACTATATTGCGGGTGATGCATTACCGCCTGTGGTAATGCTACAACAGCCTTAGTAGGATGGTCGGTTAATATCGCATTAAGCGCTGACGCGGTAAGCACCCCATTTAAAACAATAAGGGCATTTTGCGGCGCTACGGCCAATACCTGTTCTAGCGTATGCTGTAAGGCATAATCAGTAAAACCATTACCTGCTGCCAATAACGCTGGTGGCGGGCTGCACAACACCCATACTGTGGTTACCGGGGCTGGCAAAAAAGCGCTTTTACTAGCAGCTGTTACTTCCTGTTGCTGGCTTGTTAACGCGAGAACAGCCATGTCCGCTAACGTGTCGCACAGCGTAATGGCAACATCTGGCACTACAACGCTATCATCAGCACTCAAATAGTGACGGGTTAAAGCATTAGCAGCAACCCCCACAGGCCGCGATACCGCTTGTGTGGCTAACGGACACCAATAGGTATGCGCTATATCTTCAAATAAAGATAAAAAAGGCCGCACCTGTATAGCGGCCCCCACTAACATTAGATGAATAGCAGCCATGTTTTTCTCGTAAAGTTAGATACTTAGAAAATATAAATAAACTTTTACACAAAACAACTTTGCTGAAAAAGTAAACATTTTGTGCAACAAGGTGATTTCATGGCTAGACAATTTATGTAGCGATAAAGTCGTAAAATTCTTCAGGTATACCACAAAAAATCACGTCGGCTACTTCAATAACAGAAAAACGAATATCAGCACCAGTTGCTATTAACTCATTGTACATTGGCGCAATATAAAACTCGCCACCTTGCATTTGTGTTACATCCTTGCCTAAATCTCTCTCGAAAATTGCCAGGAAACTACCTGCGAATTTAAAATGATACAACCCAGTACAACAAAATTGTGATATTTCCTGCTTTTCAGCGGTAACTTTAACTTTAGAGCTACCATCAGCTATAGGAAGCACATTACTCCAGTTTTTACCTGAACCTATAAAGGTTTCTAAATATCCATCAACTTCATTTTTGTTGAAGCTTTCTGGATAGCAAAAACCTGGCCTAAAAGTATCAATATTAAAAATTGTTATTGGCGTTTCAGCAGTAACACTAGCGGCTTTCAATCCTAAGTATACTGTTTCTGCCTGCCCTCTAGTTGGTTTATCCAAAATAACAATTTGAAAATTTTTAATACCAAGCTTCTTACATTTGTCTTTTATAAATTTTTCTGTGTCATTTACGGCCAATGCAATAAATAAAAAAACATCACTATGAAAGTACTTTTCAAAACTCATTACAGAATGCTCAAAAAGCGTTTTACCTTTTGCTTCAAGCATGTACTTTGGTAATTCGAAACCTGCTTTTTTAAATCTACTGGAAAGCCCAGCCATTGGAATTACGATCATTTAATTAACTCACACAGTTGGTGGTACATTCTTTGGGCGTTCAACAGCATAGCAAGCTGACGATCTGGTCTGTCAGCGTGCAACGGTAACATGGAAATAAAAAGCTGAACATTAATTGCCAAAATTTCAACTTTATTAAATGCACCACTTTCAAAAAATATTTTGTCAAAAATACTGCTAATTCTATTTAGGCGCTCTTGCTCGTAAAACAGTATTTCATTACCGTCTATTTTATATCTCCCTGCAATTATGAAGTCATAACAACCCACTACAGAATGATAAAATTTTGCAACGTCGTAACGTTGGTCGCCAAATATTGTAATTAATCCAGCACTATCAACACCCCTTGGATCTATTAGTTTTAACGCCTGGGTACGGCTATCAAATAAAATATTACTAAAGCAATAATCACCGTGAATTATACCAATATGTGTGGCGCTTACCGGTGAGATAAACATAGCAGAATCTTTTGCCATCTTTATAAGCTTTTCGGCATGGAAAAAATCATGCGCAATTCTAATATTACAAAGTTGCATTGTTTGCAGTTTTGTTACTCTTTCAAGCGTTTTGGGTAAATAAATATCGTTGGCTTTACTAAGGTTAAACGCAGCCGGTACATATTGTGAAAATTGCATAATTATTTCATATGCAGCAGTAAATATATGCTGCCAGTAAGCATCTGATAATTTCCCAAATACTAACAAGTCGTTAAGCGGCAACAAGTAAAGATACTCTAACGTGTAGGTAGCTCTGTTTCCAGTGTCACTATAATCTGCTAATAAAGCGGGAGTATGCATACTCAGTTCACGCGGCAAACTTTTAAACCAATTAGACTCTGCCAGCATTTTCGTTTTATCTTGGCTTGCTTTTATCACTCTGCGTGGTTCAATTTTAAGATCATTAAACGCTCGCTGAGTTGTCATTAAAGAACGACTGCGGAAAAAACTGTTCAAATGACCAAAATCTAGCCATTGGCCATTATTTACCTCAGTTAACTTACATTTTTTATCATAGTGCTCAATTCCACCAATAAAGTCGCCTTTGCTCTGTAAAATACCCTGCATCAGTAACTGGGGCTTAGAAAAACTGAAAAAACCAGACAAGACTTGTTGGTCGTCTTCTACAAACTCGTTTTGGTAATGATTGAGAGCTGGACTATTTAACGTTACCTTAGCTCTACTATAGGCACCTGTATTGTGATGTGCTGAAACGCAATCACCCACAAAACAATCGGTATCGATAAACAGCGTATCACCATGCAAAATTGACAAGGTATGAAATAGCTCGCCAGTCGCAGACCAACTATAAAGAATAGAATTGCCTAAAGTTAGGCCATCTGGAACTACTATTAAACTAATTCCAAGCTCTGCTAAGCGTGAATTATCGAATTCAGATACGGAAAAAGACTCAGGAACTGAAAGATATATAGGGAGTTGTAGTGATTTAAGAAAATCAAACTGATGCTCATAAAGGCGTTTATTACCTATAGGCAAAAAGGCAGGTGGTAAGCGGCCGACTTCAAAAGCTAAGTCTTGTTCAATATAAGCAGCAGAACTAATTAATATCATGCGTCAGGTTCCAGCGTATCACGCTTTATTATTTCCAATAACTCTTCATAACTGTATTTCACGAATTCTGCTGGTCGTATAGCTTTATCATCTACATAAAAACCTTCAAAGCCACACCAAGGCTTACCGGTATATATTTCATCGTAAGGAATATTATTTCTATCTAGCCAGTTAATTATTATGGGTAAAGTGTTAGCATTAATCTTACCAACATTACCTTCATACGATCGCATATTTCGAGAAGTATTAAAAACTATAGAAAAACCTTTAGATTTATAGAAGTGAATCCTATCTACTATTTCTTTATTTTGTAATGCAGAAACATAATCACCACTCACATTAAAGCTAACAGTGTCATCTATATCTAATATTAAACGTTTCATATCAAAAACTCCTTAGGAAGTTTATCATTAGAAAAAAATCTAGGCTCAAACTTATCCAGAGTTATATATTGTAAATCGTTAATAAAATTTTCGGGATTTGAAAGATCCAACTTAGCTAATTCTGAGGGAGGAAACTCCCACCATTCTGATTTCAACAACGCCTGGATTATTGCTTCCGCAAACCTATATCTAATCAATTTTGCTGGGTTGCCACCCATAATAGCATATGGGGGTACATCTTTTGTTACAACAGACTCTGCAGCTAGAACAGCACCAGTACCTATAGTTATACCTCGAGCCAACCAAACATTACTGCCTATCCATACATCATTGCCAATAATTATTTCTCTTTTTGGCTGTCTATTATAAAAGGAAGGCATCATGAAACCATGTTCATTTATACAAGCTTTGACTAGTGAAAAATTTTTATCGTACATTATTGGTGAAGTAGTAACTGCTTCAATAGGATGTCTTACGCCTGAAAACTTTAAGCCGCCGGCTATAGAAACATAACGACCCAAACTAACATAGTCGACAAGTGGTGACCAACTATAAGACATAAAGCCAATGTTTGTTAAAGAGCTCCCAGACAATATGGTTGAATTTTCTTCAATTCTAAAGACATTAGGAAAACTAATAATTGTTTCAAGTCCAAATCTCTCTCTGCCATTAGCATCAATACATATATTTAGGCTTTTGAAAATTTCTTTTAAATTCGAGTATTTCACTTTATGCATAAAATCACCAGCAAAAAAAATTTCGAAACTAATTAAACAATTTTAAAAAGCATGAAACTATCACACAAAAAAGAGCTTATAGTTTTATAATCGGTTTTTATGAAATTCAAGTTAAATAGTAACTAACGATTATTGATTTTCATTAAAAATCTGACAAGATTCTTTTGAAACCAACCTTAAAACACTTGCCAATAAAACAAACCCAAATAGCAACCACTCATAAAGCCCATAAAACCATAAAACCATAAAACCATAAAACCATAAAACCATAAAACCATAAAACCATAAAACCATAAAACCATAAAACCATAAAACCATAAAACCATTATTAATAATTTAGTAAAACGATGCTTCGAGAAATAAAATTAAAAAATCAAATTTTATTTCTAAATATGAAAATAAAACCACACTAAAAGCATGAGTAATTCGGGTCTTCACACAATTTTATCTAAGCACTTGTCTATCTACTATCTGCCCATTAGTGTATTTTACAAGATACTTAGGATTATCTATAACTGGCTTAAGAATACATGGCAAAGGTAAATAATGCCTCTCCAAATTTTCAATAAGCTGCTTCCTTACATATTTAATTCCATTTTCCGAGTTATATTTCTTAAAATCTCTCATCCAATCCCAAAATTCAATGTATTCCTGATTGGTCAACCAAACTTGATATTCTGAAAGAAAACGTCTGTACAATAGATAGGTATCATCTTTTACACCATAGATATGAAGAAAATACATCTTGTTAATTTCTGGTTTATTTAAATAGCAAAGCCTTGCTTTAGAACCATCAGGTCTATTTAAGATGCCAACATCTCCATATTTGTCATTGGCTTCATAAGCCATACAAGATCGTCTGCCGATAAATGAATCACCACTGAGACCAAGAAATTTCCTGGTATTATCAAAATGATACAAATCACCACACAAATTTAAGCTATACAGTAAAAATATATCGAATTTATCTTTATTTTCAATAACATGGTTAATAACTTCAGAAAATGGGGCACAATATTGCCCTACTTCATCCTCATTTGAATATGCACAAAAATCGCCGTCCCATTTGACTACCCATTCATTTCTTGATTGAGAAAGTGCAAAGTTTCTAGCATCAGCAAGCTGCATAGGTTTGTCTAAAGCAAATAGCTTAATTTTACTACCCATTGGATGAATCGAGATTAAATTATTTACTGTATGTACTGTTGCATCAGTTGAACAGTTATCTACAACAATAACCTCGCCAACATGTGCTAAAATAGACTCTAAGGAATATCTTATAAAGTCCTCTTCGTTAAAGCAATTAACTACCGCTGTAAATTCAATGCTCATCTTTATTCCTTAGTAAAGTTATACTTTCTACATGCATCATCATCACTGATGCTAGAAATTAAATATGATCCTACATTCTGCCGATTTAATGAGTAATTTACTACTTTAAAATGATTTATTTTCTGTAAACCAAGTTTCTTAATTGAAGTATTTTCACCATGTAGGACACGATTATAACAAATCTTATTAATATGCTTGAATGGGCCCACTTCACTTAACTTTAAGTACATATCATAATCAACAGCATTTGTAATTTGTTCATCAAACCCTGCTGTTAAATTCCAAGCACGAATAGTAAACATTCTGAAGTGATGACAAATCATTGATGTGGTAAGTTTTTCTCTTGAATACTCTGGCCAATTATAACCATTAGCAATCAACGTACCATCTGGTTTAATGTTCCGGTTAGTGGTGTAAACGCAGGCTAGTTTTCTATTGGCAAAAAACTCTTTTAGGCAAACTTCTACCGCATCAGGTTCAAGAAAGTCATCAGAGTCAAGTTGGCCAATATAATATCCACGGCACATTTTTACGGCTGAGTTTGATGCTTTACCAATGCCACCATTTGTTTGTGTCATAAATCTCACTCTAGGGTGATCTGCATAAAGCATTTTTAATACATCTAACGTATTATCTGTTGAACCGTCGTCACAAATACACACTTCCAAATCGGTAATAGTTTGATTGAGCGCACTATTTACACAACGCTCAATAAACTCTGAACAATTATAAGCAGGTATGTATATTGACACTAATGGCACTTTTTTTATGGTTGCCTGCTCAATAGGTTCTATTTTTCTGTAAAAGTAAGGCACTTTTTGTTCTACTATTTTTACAGTTACAGCTTTTCCTGCTGCGCGATCAGTCTCGTTTTCTTTTCCAGGGGGCTCTTGATGAAATGCCATTCCGCCATTCAACGCTTTAAAAAAACAACCTGCGCGATAAAGCCTGTAACCAAACTCGTTATCTTCACCACCCCAGTGCGTAAACTCTTCGTCAAACCAGCCGGCAATTTCTAACCATTTTTTGGCAAATGCGACATTACCACCACTGAAAAAACGGAACGGGGTATCACATAGCCTCAGATCTTGAGTTTCTTTAAAATGCCCTACACGCCAATCAACAGATGCAGTACCAGAAATTCTGCCTGCAACAGTGTTATTTGTAATGATGTCAGGCAAACTTTCTACTAAGTTGGGATTGTTTAATACTTCACTTGAGGTTAAATCATGCGTATCTACATAACGCCTTGGACCAACTAATGCAACATTTTCATTATCTAATAGTGCTACCAGATAATTTTGAACCCAGTAGTTATTTGGTGCCATGTCGCAATCTAAAATTGCTACAAACGCATATTTTGCCGTTCTTAATCCAAGATTTCTTACTGCGCAAAGTTGATATCCATAATCTTTTTGCCTTACAAACTTGATGTCTAGTAAGGCTTCATATTTTCTAACCAAAGGTGTTAAATCTTCTTTACTGCCATCGTCAGCAACAATAACTTCAAATTTATACTCAGTTTTTTGGTTCACTAAACATGCTAATGTAATATCAAGAATTTTTGTTCTGTTAAAAGTTGGTACTATTATGCTTAGGCCTATTTTTTCAGAATCAGCGATGTTTGGTTTTTTTATAGCGCCATACCAGTTAAAATCATTTGTAGATTCTGGCAATGGTGCAAGTTGTAAATCTGTTGGCCAATCGGCAGGAATTGGATTAACGCTTTTAACACTAAGTTCTTCAGAGCTTAGTGTTTTTAATTTTTTATAATGAGTTATTAAACTACTTTTCTCTGCTTCAGTTGCATCTGGCTTACTATTCAAGATTAGTAATTTTGTAATATCATCAAGCTGTGTTTTTTTGGTTAGATTTAAATTTTTCTTACATTGTTCAATATTGTAGGATACGAGGTTTTCACCAAATAACTCAGCTGCCTTCTCATAAAGTGCAAGCGCTTCTTTATACTGGCCGTTATTAAAAAAATTGCGAGCTTGTTCAAAATAACTCATTTTACTTACCTGTTAATGCTTAAAATGGCTAAACCTTTTTCACTAGGAATTACTTCAATCTGGGGATTAAGCACTTTTGCAGTGGCAATTTGCTTCCACTGCTCAACCGTGTCTTTTTCTTCACTTCTACTGTAATCATCCATTATTATTACAAAAGCATGCTCTGGAAGATGATTAAGTAAATGAGGTAATGCCGGAAATCTAGCATTTTTATTGGTTGCACCTGGTGGGCCATCGACTAATACTAAAATATTCGCTTTTCGTCCTTTAAAAATTTTCGCCAGCTCTGCCATCTTGTCAGCACAATGGTAATACAGATATTCACTACCGTCTTTATAGCGATAATCAACAAGCGGCGCATGAACTAAATCAACCAACTCATCAACTTGGTTGTTTCTTAAGGCCTCTAAGGTTTTTTCATAATATTGACTGTTGTGTTCAAAGGTAACAATACGTGAAGGAAGATCATTAAAACTGGCTCCCGAAACCGCAAGTGAGTTATTCTTGCTTGTTTTTTCTAATAGTGGCTGCGTATAGTTTTGTTGTTTTGCTTTTAACGCTTTTGCCATTAATACTGTAGATGTGCCACTACCAAACTCAATGATTACATCGTAATTATTAGCATCTATCAAACCTGTGATATACAAACCGATGTCTGGACTGATTGGCCAACCATGAAAATTAAGAGGTTTAATACCCTTATCTAAATAATTATTTATGCCTATAAAGGCTTCTATCTGTTTAGCACTATTATCAACTTTTGCGTTAATATGGTTTTTGATATTACCCACAGCTTTAGTTAAATCTTGGTTTTGGGTCTCAATAAGTTTTTCTAGTTTTTTATCTAACAGTTCTTCGAGCTGCATAGTATTTTCTGCAAGCTTAAGACTATCAAGCGCTTGTGATAATTGTTGCTGTGTATTTGCCAATTCAGTTTTTAATTCACCAATACTGAGATCACTGCTTTTTTGAAGCTGAACTAATTTTTCAGTTACCTCAGCGTTCAATTTTTTTACTAGATCATATTGTTTTGTTTGCTCAGCTTCTTTGGTAACTGCTAGTGCTAATGTCTCTGTAGCTTGTTGTTTTTCAACTGCTGCTTGCTGCTTAGCTTGTTCTAACTGCTTGGTTAGCTCAGCTTGTTTGGCTGTGGCTTGCGCTAACGCCTCTGTGGCTTGTTGTTGAGCATGTTCAAGCTGTTTGGCTAGCTCAGCTTGTTTGGCTATCGCTTGCGCTAACGCTTCTGAAGATTGTTGTTTTTCAGTTTCCGCTAGCTGTTTTTCATTAGCCGCGTGTTGCTTTGCTTGCTCTTGCTGCTTTGTTAGCTCGGCCTGTTTAGCTGTGGCTTGCGCTAATGCCTCTGCCAATTGCTGTTTTTCAGTTGAAGCCTGCTGCGTATAAGTTTCCGCGTGTTGATTTGCGTGCTCTAGCTGCTTTGTTAGCTCAGCCTGTTTGGTTGTGGCTTGCGCTAGTGCCTCTGCCGCTTGCTCTTTATCAGTAGAAGCCTGCTGCTTGTAAGTTTCTGCGTGTTGCTTTGCTTGCTCTAGCTGCTTGGTTAGCTCGGCCTGTTTAGCTGTGGCTTGCGCTAATGCCTCTGCCGCTTGCTGTTTTTCAGTTGAAGCCTGCTGCGTATAAGTTTCTGCTTGTTGCTTTGCTTGCTCTAGCTGCTTGGTTAGCTCGGCCTGTTTAGCTGTGGCTTGCGCTAATGCCTCTGCCGCTTGCTGTTTTTCAGTTGAAGCCTGCTGCGTATAAGTTTCCGCGTGTTGCTTTGCTTGCTCTAGCTGCTTGGTTAGCTCGGCCTGTTTAGCTGTGGCTTGCGCTAGTGCCTCTGCTGCTTGCTGTTTTTCAGTAGAAGCCTGCTGCTTGTAAGTTTCCGCGTGTTGCTTTGCTTGCTCTAGCTGCTTGGTTAGCTCGGCCTGTTTAGCTGTGGCTTGCGCTAGTGCCTCTGCTGCTTGCTGTTTTTCAGTAGAAGCCTGCTGCTTGTAAGTTTCTGCGTGTTGCTTTGCTTGCTCTAGCTGCTTGGTTAGCTCGGCCTGTTTAGCTGTGGCTTGCGCTAAGGCCTCTGCTGCTTGCTGTTTATCAGTAGAAGCTTGCTGCTTGTAAGTTTCCGCGTGTTGCTTTGCTTGCTCTAGCTGCTTTGTTAGCTCGGCCTGTTTAGTCGTGGCTTGCGCTAATTGGGTGATCAGCTCAGATTCTTTAGCCTTAGTTTGGGCCAGTTGTTGCTTTAATTGCGCGACTGTTTTTGCGGCAGCGTCTTGCTTAAAAATATATAGCGGTAAATCGGGATCCGTTGTGGCGGTATGGTGTAACGCAAAATAGTGTTTAGCCAGTAACTCGGTTAACGCGCTAAATGGCGGCATTTCAGCATACAAGGCGGTAGTGCCGTAAGGAATATAGAGGGTAGAAAACGCAGTTAACTGCTTACTGTTAATTAGCGCTTGAACAAGCGTAAAGGCTTGATCAGGAATATCAATAACCAAGGTATTATGATCGCCCGTTAGCGCAGCCTGTTCTACTACTTTTGTGACAGCAACAGCGTTTATGTCTTCTTGTGTTTTAACTTTAATGCCTGGAAAAAGACTTTTTAACCCTGTGATAGGCGTTACAGCAGAAAACTCGGTTAGACTATAACGGGTGAAAGGTAAGGTAGCAGCCTCGTTGGCAACTAAGGTTGGTAAAACCTGAATAGTGGCTTCGGCAAAACGCTGCGATAAGGCAGTACATGCCTCTTCACGCGCTTCAACTAAAAGAGTCTTACTGTATTGCGCAAAATTTAACGCTGGTTCTGTGGCGCTGCCTGCACCTAACCAGATAAGTTGCTGCTGTTGCTCTGCCATGGCTTATCCTTGTTTACTGTCAGAATGATTTTCTAATAACTTGGGCGATGCGGTACGCCCTTCGTTGCGGCCAAATTTTATATAATGCAATAACGGGTTAACCCCGCTTTCGGCCACGTCGGGATAACGTTGTACATACCAATTGCCATCAAATTCCGCACTTGGAAAGCGCCCTTCAGCTGCACCGTATTTTAAATAATGCTCTGCTGGGTTTACGCCTGCTTCTTTTAAATCTGGATAAGTGGCTAAATACCACTCGGCATCGAATAGCTCACTGGTGAACAGTAAACCAATATCTTGCTGTAACCGCAGTTTAGCTTTATCGGTTTTTTTAATAGCGCGGCTTAGTACCCTTATTGGCGCTGCAACTTTCCAACTGGTTGATCCTTGCATGGCGTGTAACTGTTGCTGTAGTTGCTCGTAATGGTATTTATAACCAGCTAACTCCGCGCGCTGTTTGTTATGCTGTTGGCTTAACTTGGTTAGCTCGCGCTGTTGTTGTTTTTGTTGCTGTACGGCCAAGGTATGTTGGCGTTGTTTTTCTTGTTCTAGGTGGTGTATTTGCTGCTGCAACTGTTGCTGTTGTTGCATGGTATGCTGCGCTTGCTGTTGAAGCTGCAGGCATTGTTGTTGCCATTGCACATAATAGCGTTCTAACTCTTCTTGTACGGCCATTAACTGTGTAAGCAATTGCTGGCCTTCGGTTTGTGCCTCTTGTAGCGCTACGCTATGCGCCGCCTGCTGTGTTGCAGCGCCCTGCTCAGCCTGTTTTAGTTGATGAGTAAGCGCTGTTACGCGTTGTTGTAAGGCTGCGCATTCCTGCGTATAGGTTTGCTTAAGCGTTGTAAGCTCTTGCTGTAAAACACTTGATTGTTGCTGGTGCTGCGAATGAAGTTCTTTTTTTAGCTGCGATAGTTGCTGCTGATGCTGTTGAGAAAGCGCTATGTTTTCTTTGGCCAGCGCAGTTTGTGCTGCGTTTAGCGCTGCCAATTCTTGTTGAGCTTGTTGCAGTTGTTGCGCAAGCTCTTGCTTGTTTGAATACTGTTGCTCTAACGCTTCTTGCACTTGCAATAACTGCGTTAGCATTTGCTGATTTTCTTGCTGTGCTTGCTCATAACGTGAAGTAACTTGCGCGTTATGCTCGCTTAATTGCTGCTGTGCTTGCTGTAACTGCGCAATAAGGGCGGTTTGTTGAGTATTAGTGTGCGTAATTTGCTGCAACATGTGCTGTAATTGCGCATTTTGCGCCTGCGCTAATTGCAGTGCCTCATGACTAGCCTCATGCTGTTGCTGTTGGCTGGCTAATTGCTGTACTACCTCAGCGATATTAAACGCTACGCTGTTTGCGGCAAGCGGTAAACTGCTGGCATAAAGTACATCAGCGAGGGCAGCTAAAGAGGGGTTCTGAACCATAGCTTGATAGGCAGCTAATTCGTACACACTGGCACTGGGCGTAAGGCTTGGCGCAGTAAACGGGCATGTTACGTTTGGATTATTGGCGTGCAATAGCGCTTCAGTATCAGCAATATCGAGCGGGCGACAACGGGCTAAGTGTTGTAAACACACTAGGCTTACGGTGCGCCGATGTTGCCGCTGCCACGTAAGCAAGGTTGCTAGGGCGTTTTGTACTTCAAGCACGGCCTGCTCTAGTGGTACGTTTGCTTGTAATAATGTAGCTAACGCATAGTCAGGTGCATCATACACTACAAACAGGTGCGCATATTGCGTTGCGGCAATGGCCAAATCAGCGTGGTCTATGGCACCAGTGACCCACGCGGTCTGCGTTTGGGGTACAACTTCGGCAAGCGAAGCAAATTTAGGCAACGTTTGTGTCGCAGTTACAGCGTGCCAAAGCGGGCTTGCTGCAAGGGTTAACACCACAGTCATGCTTTACTCCAATAATCTTTTCATAACACCTTACTTGGTGTATTGCGCTACCAGCTTCTGTAAATTCGCTAAAAAGTCTTTACCTAAGTGCTTGTCGCGAATGCCGTATTCGGCAAAGGTAGTGATATAGCCTAACTTGTTGCCGCAATCGTGGCTGCGGCCTTTAATATGGTAAGCGTTTACTTGCTGCGTTTTCATTAAAATGGCAATGGCATCGGTAAGCTGAATTTCGTCGCCAGCGCCAAGCGGGGTGTATTCTAAGGCTTCCCAAATTTCAGGCGTAAATACGTAGCGCCCTACTACAGAAAGGTTAGAAGGCGCTTCGTCTACCGGCGGTTTTTCAACAATGGCGGTCATTTTTACGCTTTCGGCGTGTTGCAGTTGCTTGCCTTCTACATCGGCTACGCCATAGCTGCTCACGTTTTCCATTGGCACAGGCTCTACCATAATTTGACTAATGCCGGTTTTTTCAAATAAGGCGTTCATGTGCGCTAAATTGTCGGTTTTTAAATTACTGTCGAGATGATCAATTAATACATCGGGCAGCACTACCGCAAACGGCACATTGCCAATCAGTGGCCGTGCGCAAAGTACCGCATGGCCTAAGCCTTTGGCTTCGCCTTGGCGCACATGCATAATGGTCACGCCCTTAGGGCAAATATTTTGTACTTCTTCCAATAATTGGCGTTTTACCCGTTTTTCTAGCATCGATTCGAGCTCAAAGCTTTTATCAAAGTGGTTTTCGATGCTGTTTTTAGACGAATGGGTAACCAAGATAATTTCTTTAATACCGGCGGCAATACATTCTTGCACCACGTATTGGATTAGGGGTCTATCAACTACCGGCAACATTTCTTTGGGGATGGCTTTGGTAGCAGGTAACATACGCGTGCCCAGGCCGGCAACAGGAATAACAGCTTTAGTGACTTTCACGATAGTTTTATCCTTAATCTTATCTCGCCTACTGGCGAGGCGCTCGCTTAGGTTGATAACCAAGTTTGCACTCGGTTATGTCACATTATTCGGTAAAATTATGCCCTTACCGTCGCAACTATAACGAAGCTTAGGTTTTGGCGTACTGCAATGTGTAAATAGTATCATTAACGCCACGTTTATGCAGCCATACATCGCACTCGAGGTTACTGTAGTTTGGCTAATAATTGCATAATAACGGCATTAATATGGGTGACATTAAAGTGTTTTTCTGCCATTTCACGGCTTTTTTGCCCCATATCGGTAATGAGTGCTGGCTGTTGAATAAACTGTAACATAGCGTGTTCTAACGCTTCTTGGTTATGCGGCGGCACTAAAAAACCATTTTCGCCTGTTACTACGGTTTGCCGGCAGCCTGGCATATCAGTAGTAATAATGGCGCGCCCTACCGCCATGGCTTCTTGGGTGCTGCGGGGCACGCCTTCGCGATAATAGGTAGGCAGTACAAACACGCTGCTTTGTGCTAAAAACGGAATAACATTTAGCACGCGCCCAGGATAGTAAATAATGTGTTGATCAACGTAGCGTTTTAGTTCACTGCGTGATAACGCGTAGCTGCCGCTGTCAGGCTCGCCAAGCACCACAAATTCAACCTGTGGATAGCGTTTTTTTAAGGCCTGCGCTGCCGTAAGAAAATAGCGGATCCCTTTTTCGTTTAATAAGCGGCCCACAAAAATAAAGCGGATAGGCTCGGTAACGGGAGGCACCTGCGGATAACGCTGTAAATTAACGCCAATACCACCGAGTACATGGCTGTTGCTTACCACAATACGATTATGGGTGAGTAGATCGGCTTGATCTTCTGGGTTTAAGAAAAACACCAAATGCGCCTTAGGCAAGCTTAACTTATACAAGAATACTTGAAAGGCGCGCACTAACCTGGCTTTGCGCCGCATGCCCGTAGCAGGCTCAGTGAAGGCGCGACCAAGCCCTTCTATTTTAGCGACCCGAATTGGCACACCGGCCAACCATGCGGCTAAGGTGCCATAGATAACGGGCTTGGCAAAATAACAAAAACTTAAGCTTATGCTGTGTTTTTTAAACAGGTGATATAATTGCCACGTCGTTTTTAACTCGCCAAACGGGTTTAAACCAAATCGGCTTAGCTGATAATCAATGGGCGTGGCGCCTAATTTGCGCACGGCAGCTCGGGTTTGTTCGTTGTAGTCGGTAGCAAAGGCAAATACCGTGTGCCCTGCTGCAACAAAATCGCTGATTAAATCGGCCCGAAAGCCCAAAATAGTGCTAGCAATACTGCCAACGACGGCAATACGTTGTGGTTTTAATGGCATAGTTTATTGCTTACCGCGTACTAAATTAATGCACTTACGCAACATCCTGTGCCATAAAGTGGTTTGTTGTTTAGGGTTTGCCCGCCATTGTGCTAAGGCGTTGGCAGTGGCCAAGGCATTACTGTAATACCCGCTTTGCTTACTTAAATACAGCGGATAATGAATGAGTGTGCCTGCAACTAACTCGTCTAATGTAAGCCGACGCTGCCGTCTGGGGCAGTGCTCGGTATCCTGGGTTAAGCCCCAGCCAGCGTAAAAAGGTAAGCCGTAACAAAACACCTTAGTACCCCGTAACAGCGCTTCAAACCCCGCTAATGAGGTAAGCACATGCACTTCGTCAACTAGCTCAAGCATAGTTGAAATATCCACATTTTCCGCTATTTCATCACAAATATTATGGGCTTTTTGCTCATTTTCACCTTGCGCCCGCCCACCGGCAAGTACGTCGGGATGGGGTTTGTAAATAAGGTAAGCATTTGGATTATTTAATCTTACGTGTTGTAACAATTCGATATTCTTTTTTAAACCCGGAGCCCCAAAGGCGAGAGACGCATCGCGTTCAACTTGCCCGACTACCAGTAATACTTTTTTGTGCGTTGCCGGCCGTTGCCAGTGCGCTACGCCGGTATTGTATTTTGAAATATGGTGCTGCAGTAAACACTGCCGTAATGCCTGTGCCTGTTCTAACTGATTTAAGCTGAACCGCTGCTGACTTAATAGCACTTCAAGATCGCTTGGGCAGGTGGCATCAAAGTAAAGCCCGCGGCTGTCTACCACCCACGACAAGGGTTTAGTAAATAAAATACCTAAGCCCACTGAACGTAAAAAACCATCTTCTAGCCGATAGAGGGTGACATTGTCGGCCAACGCCGATACCGCTTTACGTCCCCAAATAACTGCCGTACTGTCGGCAGGAACCTGCTGTGGCTGTTTAACAAAGTGAACGTGGCTACCTTGAAAAAAAGCCGCTACGACTGGGCGCCAAAAAACACTAAAGCCAATGGCGTAGATGTGCTCGGCAAAACGCCAACGTTGCATATTTTGCTCATGTAGCCATTGTAAAGCCTGTTCTATCGGCACTTCTTGCTGCGTTTCAGGGCAATAATTGGCCGTAAGCTCAAATAAGACACCATAAATAAGCTGGCTTAAACTCAGGTTTGCCAGCGCGGGTAATGGATCCTGTGTGAGCCCTAATCCGGCATAAAAGGGTGTGCCTAGTACCATAACCGGTTTTTGCCACAGTAAGGCTTCAAACCCTAAGCCACTTTGGAATACCACCACGGCCTGCGCTGCCGCAATTAGGCTAGCATGATGGCTTGGCTGCGTTAAAAAACGTACAGTTAAGCTGCTGGATACGCTAATTTGGCTGTTCATTGTGGGAGGACAGGTGGCGTCGGGCCTATCGGTGATCACCATAATGTGCCGTAACTGATGTGCTTGGCAGTAATCGACAGCCTGTGTGAGCAAATTATCAAGTTCATGGGCGTTTGCGGTATCAACAATGATCAGCAAATACGCACATTCCTTGGTTTTTGCCGGGCGCGCGCTATTAAAACACGATACCTGCCAGTGTGGCCATTGCTGTAAAAACTGATCTACGCGTTGCTGTTCACTGTGCGCCAGCGGCCGATCAAGCTGTTCAACTAAGGCCAGCCGTTGTTCTACTGTGGGGCAAAGCGGCAAGGGATACCATAAGGTGCTCAGCGGCGGTGTCTTGCCGGCTAAGGGTGGACACCAAAATAAGGTGTGTTCTGAAGACAGCGGTTGCTGACGGTTATTCATGGTATTTGGCATGCAGCGTCCTTGCTGATTAGTCGTTTTCAACGTTGGGAAGATCGTAACGTTGTTGGTATTTTGCTATGTATCACCGTTTTTACCTTACTATTAATCACGGTGATCGCGAATAATGGCCCGTGCTAAATGAGCAATAGCGGTAATAAAAATAGCAAAGAATAAGAATACCGCTATATTATAGCCACGGCGCGGCTCAGTAGAAAATTCCGCTTGGGTTGGATATTGCAATACCGAGACCTGCTTTAGTTTACGGGCAGCTTCTACTCGCGTGCTTTCTAAGGCCATTAAAGAGTTGGAATACAGCTCTAAGGCAAATTGTGCGCGCAACTCTAAGGTTTGATAATCGGCTGACACGCGGTTTAACGAATCGCCACTGCTGGCAGCGAGCTTTTGCTTTTCAATATCAATTTGCTGCCGTAAGGCGCTAATTTCGCTATTTAAGCGCACCACTTCTGGCGATGCTGCGCTTTGAAAACTACTGGCCGATTTTTTTCGGGCTTCTAAAATAGCTAATTGCCCTTGTAATTGACCAATTACCGCTAAGGTGGTTTGTACTGTTCCGGTAGGCGACACTAACCCTTCTTTATTTTGAAAGGCTAACAGCTCTTCACGCACACTAAATAAGCGGGTTTCGAGTTTTTGCACTTGTTGTTCAATAAAAGCGACTTGCTCTTCGGCTAAACGTTGCCCCATTAAGTTCATATGGCGCTCGCCTTCGTCTAACAGCGTTTGCGCAATGGCTTTGGCCATTTCTGGCGTGTAGGCTTGTACCCGAATACGCAATACCGCAGCGTAGTCGTCAAAAACAATGTCGATACGCTTTTGCATGTAATCGTAAAGCTTTTCAAGCGCAACATCTTCTTGGCTTAAACGGCTTAAAAAATCAATATCGCCACTGGCATAGTGCGCGCGAATATTGAGATTTTGCTGCAGCTTTTGCAGCATATCCACCGATTCTAAATGATCTTTTAATAACAAGAGATCGCCCGAGCCTTGCGTGCCCGACAACAATGACGAGATATTAAAGCCCGTAGGATTAATTTCGGGGCTTTGTAATACAATATGCGTTTCAGACACATACCGATTGGTGGCAATAAGGCTCCAGTAAATCACCGCGAAAAAAATGGCAATAAGGCAAAGCGCCCAATGAGGCTGTTTTTTTAAACGGCTGCGGGTGCGCGCTAGGGTGTTCATGTTGGGAGTTTACCTATACTGTTGTGATAATCGTTAATGGCATCGTCGAGTTTGTCGTACCAAATGGCTTGGCCTTGATGTAACCAAATGCCGGCTTGGCATAAATCTTTTAATATGCCGACACTGTGCGACACCATAATAATGCTGGCATTGCCGATGCGATCGCGAAACGCCTGTGTGGCTTTGGCTTTAAAGGCTGCGTCACCGACCGAGGTGGCTTCGTCAGATAAATACACGTCAAAATCAAAGGCTAATGACAAGCCAAAGGCTAATCGGCTGCGCATACCGCTTGAATAGGTTTTTACCGGCTGATCAAAGGCTTTGCCAATTTCAGCAAAGTCTTGGACAAAATTAATGATCTGATCGATATTGCTGTTGCCGCCGTGGATGCGTGCCACAAATTTTACGTTTTGCCGCCCCGTCATACTGCCTTGAAAACCGCCGCCCAAGCCAATAGGCCACGATACGCGGCAATTTTGGGTGATGGTGCCTTTATCGGGCATATCCATACCGCCGAGCAAACGTAATAAGGTGGATTTACCGGCACCATTTCTGCCAACTAAGCCCACACTGATGCCACGCGGAATGCTAAAGCTTACGTCTTTGAGCACCCAATCGCCGCCAAAGGGGCCGTGATAGCGTTTGTAAAGATTTTTTACGTCGATCATTGTGCCATCAACCGGTTTTTAAAGCGTATTTGCAGCATTAAGCCAAACAGAATAAGCGAGATCGCCCAGAACATCACGTATTGCATAGAAATACCGTGTAGGCTTTGATAGTTGGCAAAAAACGCCATGCGAAACGATTCCACCACATGCAGCAAAGGATTATACATTAACGTGGCTTGCAAGCTGTGCGGTAGCACTTGTACCGGTACCATAACGCCCGATAAAAAATACAAGGGAAAGGTGATCATACTGACAAATTTACCTAATTCTTGTACCGAGGTCACCACCACCGATAACACTAACCCAACCCCCAGTGCAAATAACCACATGGCGCACCAGACACTGGCCGCGGCCAGCGCATTGGCAGGTAAAATGTCGTATTCCAAAAACGCGGCACCAGCCACCAATAACAGCAATACAATCACTTTGATGATCACTTCAAGTATGGCACGGACCAAAATGGTGTCTACCGGATGCACTTGCCGATAGGCAAATAACGCACGGCTGGCACTAATAGCGCCCATACTGCGATTCATTACGGTATTAAACATTAAATAAATGCACATACCCACAATAAACCATGGAATAAATTCCGCGCCAGCAATATGCCGAACTCTGCCCATTAATTGCCGAATAGCAACAAAAAGTAAAATATGCACCAGCGGTTCAATAAAAATCCAGGTCCAGCCTAAACGGTCACCAGTGATACGTGCACTGGCTTCGCGCATAAACAGCGCGTGCCAGACATGTAAGGTTACCTTGTAGGGCGAACGCGCACTGTGCATTACAGATCCAACGCCACTTTAGTGGCTACCGCAATTTGATACAGTATTTGTGTCATGGTGCTAGCCAGTTGCAGGTTTTTGGTGCTTACTGCTGGCAGAATTAAAATTTCATCGCCGGGGCGTAAGGTAACGTCGCTGGCATTGCGTACTTCGCCATTTTGCCGCACCACTAACACCCGTTTTTTATCGGCATGTTGGCTAAAACCGCCCGCGCCTTGAATATAGTCCATGGCGGTTTTACCTGGCACAAACACCACCGATTGCGGAATATAAACCTCACCGCTAATTAAAATGGCATCGGTACGCGGTGGAATGGTAATAATGTCGCCATCTTGTAAGCGAATATCAACAATCTCCCCCTCGTGCGCCACCACTAAACGGCCGTTGGGTTCAACTTGGCGTGCTTTGGCGACAAACTGACTGATTAACTCCGCTTCACGAATACGAATGGCGGATTCTTCAGCCGTAGAGGATGGTGCCCCTAGGTAGGTCGTTTCTAAACGGCGTAAGCTATCGTCGAGTGATTGCTTTTGCCGCTCGGCAACACTGTTACGACGCAGTGAAATATTCTCAAAATCGGTAAGCATTGGCTCAATAGGAATAATATTGAGTAATTGTTGTAAGGTTACGTTACGGGGTAACACAAAATGCGATTGCCCCATAAACTCGCCTTCTAGCTGCACCACAATGTGGTTATCGTACTGATCAGCAATAAACAGCACTTCGTCGCCGTTATTAAGCGGGGTGGTGGCAAAATCTGTCAACGCTAAATAGTTAGCAAAGGGGCCGCTAGCTCGGGTGCCACGCACTAGCGCATGCGATACACCGGCGTTTAATTGGGTCAGCTCGGTAATGGCAGCGCCACTTAGCGCATTGCTGGAAAGTTGTTGTGGGTGCAGCTCGTAATGATATGGCCGCCCTACATCGCCTTGTACAGTAACCACGGGGCCGCGATTTTCGACAATAATGGTGTCGCCGTTTTGTAGCTGATCGTGCAGCAATTGGCCATTTAAAATAAACTGGTATAAATCCAGTTCGGCAATGGTTTGGTTTTGCCGAATTAAGCGAATGCGCCGATAGCTGCCTAACTGATCATCAACGCCTGAGGCTTGATCAATAAAATATAAGACGGAATCGCTGGGCACCCCGGCGTAACGGCCTGGTTTATTCACAAAGCCCGTTACAAACACGGCTACGGGTTGTACACCTTGCAGATTGGTGTAAACGCTGACGTTGTCGGAATACACTTTGCGTACGGCACTGCGCACAATGCCATCTAATTGGCTATGGCTGGCACCCATCACCTGAACGGGGCCAATGGTGGGAATAAAGATATTACCTTGTGCGTCTACTGGCATAATGCGATCGATATCCACGGCGCCCCAAACGCGTAGGGTAATTTGATCGCCGGGTAAAATTTTATATTCTGGGTTTAAGCCATCGGCACGAATACCTCGAAAACCACCACTAAAAAGCTCTGATCCGAAGGGTTTAATATCGGCAGGGTTCAGCATTGGCTTGGTTGGCATGACGGGGCCATAAGTGCCTTGCTGCCAATTGGTATTGCTGGGGGTTTCATTGGCCGGTGGTGCTACTTGGCGTGCTTGTAATTCTGCGGCTAAATCGCCAAAACTTTGGGCGTGTAGTGGCTGTAAAACACTGCTGGCGAAGGACAATGCCAAACAGGCATAGGCGGTTTTCATTAACGTTGTGGTCATTGAGTTACCCTTGCGACGCTGAAAGCAGAATGTTGGGGTTCAATACCCATTGTTGTTGATACTGGCAGGCCACTGCGGTGTTTGCTGCGGGGCTGTTATCTACTGATACGTTGCTGGCGGCGATGCTAAGTTTTAAGCAGGTGCGGCCACTCGCTGAAAAATAGCGCTCTTGCACGAACACGGTTGCATTATTGCCCCATGGCGAAGACGCAGCCACAAATTGCTGGCCGACATTGGCATTTTGCAACTGATTACTTAATTCGGCCGGTAAATAATTTAGATTCGAATAATCGTGGTAAGGCGATGTACTGGCCGACTGCGTTGTGGCACAGCCCGCAGACAACACAGCTACGCCAACAACCAGGGCGAAATGCCAAGG
>Ga0209812_10000228_pt1 | contig 52680 bp, 44 predicted proteins | sample JI71714BDNA_FD_187502 | JGI IMG/M metagenome (GOLD analysis project Ga0209812, IMG submission 187502) | Wastewater effluent complex algal communities from Wisconsin, to seasonally profile nutrient transformation and Carbon sequestration -... | ecosystem: Engineered > WWTP > Effluent > Algae...
CTACCTGAAACAGGTATTGTTTTGTCTAATGGATTTAGATTTTGTCCCCCAAGAACAACCCCTGATTCTACAGGAAATATTCCCATTACCGAAGGATTTATTTTTGATATGCTACCAGTAGATAGTACGGTTAGAACTGGCGCTGTTACTGGGAAGCAGTTATTGGATTGGTTAGAAAAAGAACTCAATAATGTATTTGCAAAAGATGCAGTAGAACGATTTGGCGGTTGGGTGATTAAGTTTAAAGGAATGACAGTAAAGTTTGAAGCTTTTGCAGAAAAAGGGAAAAGAGTCAAAGAAGTTAAAGTTGGCAATTCTTTGATCGATAACAATAAAATTTATACCATTTGTGCTTGTGAGCGTGATGGCGATCCTGCAGATATGTTGTGCAGAATGAGAAACGTACAAAATCCTAAAAATACGCCTTATACGTTGCATGGCACGATGTTGGAATATTTAAAGAAAAATTCACCCGTAACACCTACTCCAGAAAAGAATGCCATCATATTGGACGCACCTAATACATTGTTGTCTCAAGTTACAGGGGTGGATTATGAATTTCGTTAATGACTAAATAAATAAATATGCGTTTTATATATTCAGTAGTAGCATTATTGCTCTGCTCTGCCACTGCATTTTCACAACACCAAGAAATTGCTGCCAAACCAGAAATGTGGAAGGGGAAGCAAGAAAATCTATTAGATACTAGTTCGTTATTGTATGCTTTTAAATCTGGAACAGTGAATGGGCATTTTCGGTATTTTTTTATGGCAACAGATAATGCAAAAGGCCTCACTGATTTTTATGCAAACGCAGCGGGTGGAGGAATAAGATATGAAACTGCAAAATTTAAAGGCTTTCAGTTTGCCGTTAGCGGTTTTTATATTTTTAATATAGGTTCATCTGACTTAACTAAAAAAGATCCGTTAACTGGTCTAGGTAGTCGATATGAAACTACTTTGTTTGATATTGAAGATCCGCATAATAAAATGGATTTGGATCGTTTAGAAGAATTCTATTTAAAATATAATTTCAAAAAGTCGCATATTAGTTTTGGTAGACAATTGATTAATACCCTTTTTATTAATTTGCAAGATGGTCGTATGCGACCTACGGGTGTTGAAGGTGTTTGGATGGAGTTCAACGATTTACTAAAAACAAAAATTGAAGGAGGATTGTTATATGCCATTTCACCAAGAGGTACAGTAAAATGGTATGGAGTTGGAGAGTCCATTGGCATATATCCTTCAGGTGTTAACGCTGATGGAAGCAAAGCTGGTTATCCTGGCAATGTAGAAGCAAGTAATTTAATGCAAGTAGGAATACATCACACCATTTCAAAGAAGGCCACATTGCATGTTTGGAATTTAGTGGTTCCTAAAGTATTTAATTCAGCATTATTACAATTGGATTTTACGCTACCTGCACAAGAAAAAGACCATCAATACTATGGTTCTTTACAAGCAGTTAAACAACATGCTTTACAAGACGGAGGTAATGAAGATCCTGCAAAAAGATTTATAGAAAAAGACAATGGCTCTTTTAGTTATGGAGCAAGAGTTGGATACAAAACACCCATATGGGATTTCTCTTTAAATTATAATCGAATCACGAAAGAAGGAAGGTATTTAATGCCAAGAGAGTGGGGGCGTAATCCTTTTTTTACTTTTATGCCTAGAGAAAGAAATGAAGGTTTTGGCGATGTACATGGGGTGGTTGCTAAAGCGGCGTATTCAATCCCACAAAAAAGATTGAAATTGAATGTAGCAGGTGGATATTTTAAATTACCTGATGTTCGTAATACCCAACTGAATAAATTTGGGATGCCCTCCTACATGCAGGTTAATCTAGATGTACGCTATGCTTTTGCTGGCATGTTTCAAGGAATGGATGCGCAAGTATTAATTGTTGGTAAATGGAACCAAGGTGATTTGTATCAACAAGCAAAATATGAATTGAATAAAGTGAACATGGTTCTGTATAACTTTGTATTGAACTATCACTTTTAAGCATGAATAAAAATGTCACGCCATTTGACGCCATATTTGAACCAGCGTTGGTTACAGAAATGTACCAGTTTGGTGAAGTAAGACAGTTTAAGGAGGGAGATTTGATCATGGATTACGGTAAGTATATCCGATATATGCCTTTGATTTTAAAGGGTACTATTAAAGTGTTACGAAAAGACGAAAACGGAAAGGAATTATTGTTGTACTATTTATCTAGTAACGAGAGTTGTTCTATGGCATACAGTTGCTGTGTTGAAGCAAAAAAAAGCGAAGTAAAAGCCATTGCTGAAGAAGACGTTGAGTTACTGGCCATTCCTCATATTAAGTTAGAAGAGTGGTTGTGTAAGTATCCAAGTTGGAAAAATTACATCATGCGTAGTTTTAACGAACGCTTTTTAGAATTACTCAAGAATATTGAATCTATTGCGTTTCATAAATTAGACGAGCGATTGATTTCATATTTACGCGAGAAAAAACAAGTATCTGGTTCCAGCGTTATTAAAGCATCTCATTATTTAATTGCAGACGAATTGGCCACTTCTCGAGTGGTCATTTCTAGATTGTTAAAGCAATTAGAGAACGATGGTAGAATATTATTATACAGAAATGAGATTAAACTCGTGAAAGACTTTTAAGTTAACTTTGCTGCACAATCAAAAAAATGAAATATTCTCAAACAATTGGATTTATAGCTGTTGTATTAGCCATTTTAGTATGCTTTATGCCGTTGGTTTACATAGAAAGCAAGAATTTAACGATCACCGGTTTTAAAGCAGATGGAACTCGATTTGGTAGACCAGGAATGTTTATTGTTTATATGGGGAGTATAGCCGCCGGTTTATTTTTGATACCCAAAATTTGGGCTAAAAGAGTCAATGTTTTTTTGACTGCAATGATTTTTGCTTGGGCAGTTAGAAATTATTTATTACTTACCACTTGTGCTGCAGGTGAATGCCCGGAAAAACAAGTAGGATTGTTTCTCCTACTTGCCTTCACAGCCATTACAATGATTATGTCTTTTTTGCCTAAGATAGATCTTTCAAAGCAGCAGAAATAATACCAACGCATTCCAAAATCTGTGCTTGATTAATGACCAATGGCGGAGCAAAACGAATTTTATCTCCATGGGTTGGTTTGGCTAAAAGTCCTTTTTCTTTTAAAATCAAACATAAATCCCATGCCGCTTCTGGGTTGGGATGATTAATGACAATTGCATTGAGCAATCCTCTTCCTCTGATGGTTTTGATATACGGAGAGTTGAGTTTACTCAATTCATTGCGTAAGAGTTGGCCCATTGCTTCCGAATTTTCAGCCAACTTTTCTTCTTTGATAACAGTTAGTGCACTAATTGCAACTGCACAAGCCAATGGATTTCCTCCATAAGTTGAACCATGTTCTCCTGGCTTTATATTCATCATGATAAAATCGTCTGCAAGTACCGCAGATACCGGTAAAACACCACCGCTTAAGGCTTTTCCTAAAATTAAAATATCTGGCCTAACTCCTTCATGATCGCAGGCCAATAGTTTCCCAGTTCTAGCCAATCCTGTTTGAATTTCATCTGCAATAAACAAGACATTGTATTGAGTACACAATGCACGCACTTTTGTTAAGTAACCTTCCTCTGGAATAACCACCCCTGCTTCACCTTGAATGGGCTCTACCATAAAAGCTGCCACATTTGGATCTTGTAATGCTCGCTCCAATGCAATGGTATCATTGTATGGAACCAATTCAAAACCTGGCATGAATGGACCAAATTGGTGATAACTACTGGGGTCGGTTGATGAAGAAATAGCAGCCAGTGTTCTTCCCCAAAAATTGCCTTCAGCAAAAATGATTTTGGCTTTATTTTCTTCAACGCCTTTTTTAGAATAAGCCCATCTGCGGGCCAGTTTGATGGCAGTTTCTCCACCTTCTACACCCGTATTCATGGGCAACACTTTATCGTAACCAAAATAGGTTGCAATATACTGCTCGTACTGGCCTAATAAATTATTGTGAAATGCACGAGAAGTGAGGGTGAGTTTTTTAGCTTGATTAACCAAACTCTCAATAATCCGAGGATGGCAGTGCCCTTGGTTTACCGCTGAATAGCCACTTAAAAAATCGAAGTATCGTTTTCCTTCAACATCCCATAAAAAAACGCCTTCTCCTTTTTCTAGAACCACAGGTAGGGGATGATAATTATGTGCACCATATTGATCTTCTAGTTGCAAGTATGCAGCAGTAACTGGCGAAAGTAACGCAGTTTCCATTGGTAAAATTTATAAATAAAGAAATAAGTTGATCAGTGTGCAATGATCATAAAGCAATGAGCATGTAACTGTTTATACATCAACAAAATGGACAGGGTTATTTATCTAGTACCCGCAGGATGGTCCAGAAAATCTAAATTGAAATGAAGAAAATGCATGTTTAGCATAGATGCAAGATAATTAATTATATTCAATCTCAAATTCATCTTATGCGAATCCTGAAATGGCTCTTTATTGTACTAATAGTAGTTGTTGGTGCTTTTTCTGCTTATGCGGTGTTGTTTGATCAAACTTATTTATTCAAGGCAGCTTATTATAATTTTTCTGCCATTGACGATTATACCATTTTTGAAAACAATAAAGTGGCCAAAGCTAAAGAAGATAAACCCTGGCCGTTGGCAACTACGTACAATAAAAATGCCTACCCAGATAGCTTGAATAATTTATTGGAAGACTTGAGCACGGTGGGTGTATTGATGATTAAAAACGATTCTATTTTATTTGAAAAATATTGGGACGGATACAGCGATAGTTCCTTGTCGGGTTCTTTTTCTGTTGCAAAAAGTATCACCAGTATTTTAATTGGAGCCGCAATAAAAGAAGGTAAAATAAAATCGGTGGAGCAACGGGTGGGTGATTTTATTCCTGCATTTGCAGTGGGCGATAAAGCGGCAGTTAAAATAAAAGACTTGCTGACCATGAGTAGTGGTACCAATTGGAATGAAAGTTATTGGAATCCACTGGCAGTAACAGCCGAAGCATATTATGGTGCAGATTTAATGAAGACCGCTACTGATGTGAAAATGGTTGATCAGCCAGGTAGTTTACATAAATACAAAAGCGGTGATACGCAGTTATTGGGGCTGATATTAGAAAAAGTGACTGGTAAAAAACTAAGTGAATATGCGGCTGAAAAATTATGGCAACCGCTGGGGGCTAGTAACGATGCCTTGTGGAGTACCGATGGCCCGAATGGAAATACCAAGGCATTTTGTTGTTTTAATACCAATACCAGAGACTTTGCACGAATTGGTAAGTTCATGCTCGATTCTGGAAAAATAAATGGAGTATCTGTAATTGATAGTGCTTATTGGAAGCAATCTATCACGGCTTGTAATATCAAAGATGCAAAAGGATTGGCGTGCAATTATTATGGATACCAGTGGTGGCTCGATCCGCAACATCCAGAAATATTTTATGCAAGAGGAATTTTAGGGCAATATATCATTGCCATTCCATCTAAGAAAATAATCATAGTTCGTTTGGCTCATAAAGCTTCTAAAGAGCGGGTTCAAACAGTTCCCAGAGAAGTAAGGGCATTAATTAATTGGGGTCTGAATAGTTAACCATTTTGATTGTACTTTCGCCAAAATACCGATTTTGACTCCATCCGTTGCAGTAGTTATATTAAATTATAATGGTAAAAAACACCTAGCGCAATTTTTGCCTTCGGTGATGGCAAGTAATTACCTTAATTTAAAAATTATTGTAGCAGATAACGGTTCTACAGATGATTCTATCTCATTTGTAAAAGAAACTTATCCGCATATTCAAATTTTGGATCATCATACCAATGAAGGCTTTGCTGGGGGATATAATTGGGCTTTGCAAAGGGTTGAAGCCGAATATTATGTTTTGCTTAACTCAGATGTGCAAGTAAGTAATGATTGGATTAATCCGGTGATTGATTTAATGGAGCAGGATAAAACAATTGCTGCAGCCCAACCCAAAATGCGTTCTTTTCATGAACCCAGTTTATTTGAATATGCTGGAGCGGCAGGAGGATGGATTGATCATTTAGGTTATCCTTTCTCAAGGGGAAGGGTTTTTGATGTATGTGAAACAGATGAGGGGCAGTTCAATCACAATCAAACCATTTTTTGGGCATCCGGTGCAGCCATGTTTGTGAGATCTTCTGTATACCATGAAATGAAAGGGTTTGATCCTTATTTTTTTGCACATCAAGAAGAAATTGATTTGTGCTGGAGAATGCAATTAGCTGGGTATAAAATAATGGCTTGTCCTTCATCGGAAGTTTTTCATGTAGGAGGGGGCACATTGCCAAGAGGGGGAAGAAAAGTGTTTTTGAATTTCAGGAACAACCTGATTATGTTGGCAAAAAATTTACCCTTCACTGAATTGGTCTGGAAACTTCCTTTTCGTTTTTTCTTAGACGCTATTTCTGCTTGGAAAGGTTTATTTACTGGAGACATCTATTTTTTTACTGCAATCATGAAAGCGCATATGGCTTTTGGTTGGTGGTTTTGTACTCGTTATTTAAAAGCCACCAAAGTGCGGAAACCGATGCTGGAACTGCATGGTGTGTATGCCGGATCGGTGGTTTGGAACTATTTTATTCGGAATAAAAAACGTTTTCTAGAAATTATATCCACAAAGGGATGATAATTTTAGTTGCATACCCTATTTTTGCAAAGCAATAATCTACTATGTCACAGGAAATATTAGAACACAAAGAAAAAGACATTAAGACCAACTGGGTGAATTCATCTAGATTCTTATTCTATCTACAAGTATTTTGCATTCTAGCTTTTGTATTAGGCGGTTGCTACCGTATGTACAACCAACGCTACAAGGGAAAACCTAAAGTAGAAGTACAAAGCAGCTCTAAATACAAGCCTGAGTATAAATAGTCCAAAAAAAATTTTGTTATGAACTAGAGATTGCTATTTTTGCACTCCCAATTTAGTTCTTACAAACCGCGGAAGTAGCTCATTTGGTAGAGCACGACCTTGCCAAGGTCGGGGTGGCCGGTTCGAGCCCGGTCTTCCGCTCCAAAAAAATCCCGCTCTTCATGGGTCGGGATTTTTTCATGGCAGCCCCGGTGGTGGAATTGGTAGACACGCAGGACTTAAAATCCTGTTCGCCGCAACGCGAGTAACGGTTCAACTCCGTTCCGGGGCACTGATTATCAATCAGTTAAAAAGACTCACCTTGGTGGGTCTTTTTATTTTAAGAGATTTGCAGGTGGCATAAGATGCCCTCTTTACAAGCAAAAATTTGATGGGAAAGTGAAAGAGATGGTATAGTAATACTTCATGCATTTAGTTCGGCAAATAAAGCAAACTTTTAAAGAGTTCGGTAAATAAGCCGAACTCACCTTACCAGTAAGCCGACCAATATTGCAAAACCAATGCTTAGTAAAGTGCCAATGACAAGGTATTCTGTTTTGGCTTCCGGGCGATCCTTCTCATTAAACCGAATAACACCTTTGGCAGCAACTAGTAATCCGATAGCTTCGAATTGGTTTTGCAGGACAAGAATTAATACAATAACACGTTCTACAATCCCGATCCATTTGCCTGCATTTCCCAGACTATCCGAATTTGCTATCTGGTCACGCCATTGTTTGGTAAATTGACCAATAATGATACCCGAAGGGAAAGTGATGAACGTAAAAGCAGTTATATGGGTCCACAAATAGGTATTTTGATTTATGGCACTCCACCAGCTTTTTGTAAGCTGCCAATTAACAAATGAGAAGTACCAGCAACAAATGATGATTAGAAAATGAAGCAATTGATCGATTGCAAAACTTGCTGGCGTTTTTTTCTGATATGACTTCCATCCATCAATCAATAAATGACTTACCAACACAATTAGTGCGACCAACCAATATTTCCAACCTATCATCAACCATGCAAAAGCTGCTGTAACAAGTACATGCAGATACAGTTTTAGGGATGCAAAATGTTTTTGAGTTCTTTCTTCAACCCAGGACGAAGGTTGAATGATAAAATCTGTTACAATATGTGCCAGTAACAGTTTGGTTAACCATATGGCTTCTATTATTATTGGATTTCGTTGATTAGTTTTTTATACTTAGTCAGTATCCATTCAATTTCTGACCATTTTGCTGAACTGGCAATTTCCGATACAGTACTTTTTGATTTTTTCAAGTTTTTAACAGCGTCCTGCTGTGAACCGCCAGATAACAATTCAAAAATCACCTCCGCTTTTTTTATGCTCATTCCCCGATAAATTGAGTCAATGTAAGCTGCTACCAATTCAAAGCCATAGGAGATGCCCTTTTGCCCTTTTTCGGCGATAGAAATTGCCAATCGTGTATCTGTTTGGCTTAAAAGGTCAAAAGCCCGTCCCGATAAAACAAATGCCTCCCCTTTAGCAGAAGCGAGGCTTCGCAATGGGGACACAACATTGCCAATACCTATGCTCATCCTAATATCACATGATGCTGCTTCATCCTTAGTTTTCGTAGCAATGGCAACTGTACGACAAAGCAAAACAGTTTGCAAGGCTTTATCTGCTTCCCTAATATACACCTGAAAGCTATCACCCCGGTAAAACTCGAATTTATAAGGCTCTAAAACTTTCTGCAAAGTAGCAATCAGTTTTTTCTCTGCCCGTCCATCCAGTTTGGTTGAATTGACTATATCGCCAGTGATTACTGCATGTGTTGCCATATATAAATAGTTGAAGTTCGGTTAAAAATACGAACTTTTCTAGAGTTCGGTAAAAAAGGCGAACTTTTCTAGAGTTCGGTAAAAATGCCGAACTCTAGAAGTCAGCCTAAAATTCTTCCATTTCCTCAACCTGTATTTCCAGCCTATACATTTCCTGCTAAATTTGTGTGGATTTTCCTCCATGGCTGTTAAATATAGAGTTGCTGGCAAAATTTTCCAGTATATGTACCTGAATCATTAACATAACAGCAATGCCTTTTAATAAGTCGGCCATTGGGGTTCTTGAAGTCATAAACTGGGTAGTTATTACTAAAAATACTACAAATAATAATACCGTTTTGCGGGTATATAAGTTTACAATCTACTTATTACTTTTAAAAAAAAATAAAATGAAACCGATAATCTTAATTGGGATTCTTTGCATGTATGTAAATTTTGGAATTGCTCAAAATTCTGAATTCGGAAAACAAGTGGTTAAACTGGGCTTGCCAACGAATACTAAGGCATATGAAGAGGCTGAGGCAGAATGGACAAGAAAATACGCCTATTCTGTAATGGTAGGAACTAGTAAGCTTTCTGCAGCAACAGGGATAGGGATGAGTGGTTTTAGAATAAAGGACGATGATATTAGAATTGTAGGATTTCTTCATCGTTTCAGTAAAATTGAGTATGATCAAATTTATGTAGAAACCAAAAGGGATGGCATTGTATTGGATTCACAAATTTTAAGGGGTAGAAGCATTAATGCAAGTTGGAAAGATTTTTATATTAAGTTGAAGGAAGTGGTTTTTAGTGATCAATACCTGATTTCGGTCTATTCATATCCGGATAAAATATTTCTTGGGAAGAAGAAATTTTATATTAAAAAAGAAATTTAGTAAAGTTTAATTGCTTCTTAAAAATACCCTATTAAGGGTATAGCTATCATTTTGGGTTTTTATAATTTAGATTTTTTAAACTAATTGCGTTTTTATGAAAAAATATCTTTTATTAATTCTAATATTTTCATTTGTTGTGATAATTCAAGCTCAATCACAACAAAAGCCTTTATCTGTTGAAGCATTGAATAAAAAAATAACCCAACAAATTGCAGATGGTAAATATGCTGAGGCCATCACAACCTGTAATTTGGTAATTGCTAAGCAACCTAAAGATTCTATAACAATTATGGTACGTAGTTCTCTCAAAGCACGATTGGGTAAGAATGATGAAGCAATTGCAGATATTAAAAAAAGTATTAAGAACAAGGATTCTGCAGCTAGTGTTATTGCATATTTGCCATTATTGGCCGAATTTTATCGTTCCAATAAATCTGGAGAATATTATTATAAAGCAGCTATTGCTTATGCACCTAAATTAGGCTTACCCTATTTTTTATATGGTGGTGAATTGTCTGAAAATGGCGATCATAAAAAAGCTATGGAGTACGCTGGAATAGGTTATCCTTTATTGTCTTTAAATGAACAAAAGAATTTTATAGACACTTATGCTCAAATCTTCTATGCTGCTGGTTCTACTAAAGAAGCGTATGCTATTTTAGATAGTGTAATTAAGGAAGGCACCAATAATCACGAAGTTTATATTCGGTATTTAATATTTCTTAGAAACGATAAACGTTACCCGGAAGCTATTTCTTTAGCTGATCAACTGTTTGATAAAGACAGTACTGAGGATTATTTATATGCCCGATATAAAATTTACAATCAAATGGGCAATCAAGAAATGATTTGTAAAGATGTGGATCTATTGAATAAGTATTTTTCTGGATATGAAAATCTTTTATTGGAAAAAAAATGCCCAGATGCTAAAGCAGCAATCTTTCCTACTTTAACTACAACGTATGTATTTGAAGTAACTACGCTCAAAAGCGTATATAACTTCAACATTACCAATCCAAAAGTAAATATGAGCAATGAAATTTCTTTTAATTGGAGGATGGAGGCACCTGTAAATAAAAATGGAAATGTAATTATATCAAAAGAAGCAGTTAATTCAGCACATGCATTATTAAATAGTTTTGCAGCAGGCGAGTTCTATAGTACCGACAAAACTTCAGTTTGGGTTAGTAATGCCGTTTTTCAACAAATAAAAAATGATGGATCAACTTTGATAAAATCGGGTAATGGAGCAGCCAAAAAATTCACAGTTATAAATGACGTGGAAGCCATGAGTACAGAATCTTTAGTAGCAATGAATAGAGATGTTAATTTGGGTATGAAATGGATGAATGTTATTCACATCAAATCGGAAGATGGTAGGGAAGAATTTTGGATAAATGATGACCCTCAAAATCCGATTATTACCAAAATGGTATTGGGTGATACTGGTATGTCTGTTGAACTAACAGAGATTAAAACTAAACAATAGTGAAAAGTTTCCTGTTTTTTTTATGTTTAGTTTTGCTTACTGTATCGACCCCTTAATTTTTGGACAAAACAGGGTTAAAATATGAGGGTTATTGGAAAGAAGGCATAATGTATGGTTATGGATATTGCGATTATGCAGATAAATCTACTTATATCGGTAACTTCGTCAATGGTAAAAGGGAAGGCGAAGGCTTACTTATATCTTATGAATGGAAAAATAGCAAGCCAATTCGACATGAACTAAAAGGAATTTGGGTTAATGATAAGTTTATAAAATAATCCTACTATTTTTTAATTTTATCTTTACAAGCCTCTATATATTGTATATTCTTTTCATTTGTGGGATCTATTTTTTTAACAGCTAAAAAGTCAGCTAAAGCTGCGTTATAATCTGCTATTTCAAAATAATAGAATCCTCTATTGGTGAGTGCTTCTATATTTAAAGGGTCTATGGTAAGTGCTATATTAAAATCTTTTAAAGCGCCTATTTTATTATTTAATTTTGTGTATTTTAAATTTCCATTTGCTATATATAGGATAATATCTCTGGAGCCTAATAGTGCAGCAGTATCAAAACATCCTGATGCATTTTTATAATTACTTTGATCTAGATAAACGTCTCCTAATGCACTAAAATACTCAGAATTTTTTCCATCTGCATATGCTGCATACCGTAAGAATTGTTCTGCATATCCAGTCATTTTTAAATATTTAAAAATTTTACCTGCTTTAAAATAGGGCACGGGATTTTTGGGTTCAATTTGTATACATTTATAATAATTCATTACGGCTGGCCCTAAATTTAAACCTGCTGATAATTTAGCTAATTGTTCTGCCCTGTTCAAGAAAAATTGAAATCCATTTTGTTGTGTGTAACCAATTTTTTCGTAGGCTTCTTTTAGGTAGGGGTCTAATTTTTGTAATTCTTTTTTTGCATCTGTATTACTAGGGTTAATCATGGTAGCAAAACCATAGTCGTCATATGCTGCTATATAATTATTTATTGCTTTTTGGCAAGCACCTCTTTTTAAATAATAACTTTCATTATTGGTAGGATCTAAAAATATAGCTTCATTATAATCTTTAATAGCTAATTCATAAGATTTTATGTGATTATAATAATGCGCTCTTGTTCCATAATAAGAAGGCTGCATCTTGTATATTTCAATACATTTTGTGATAGCTGAAATTGCAGCAGCATTGTTGCCAGCATAGTAATTGATAAGCGATAAATATTCGTAAGACTCGGCATCTTTTGGATTTAATTGAACAGCTTTACTAAAATCAGCAGTTGCTCTAGTAGTATCTTTAAGAATAGAAACATAAAATATTCCTCTTTCTCCTATTGCGATTGAATTTTTTGGATCTAATGATATTGCTTTATTGAAATTATTTAAAACATTTATTTTGTTTATTTCTTTTCCTGTTTCTATTAGCTTTATTCCTGCTCTAGCTGCATATAGGTAGGAGGAATCTGGTTGGTAATAATCAGCTGTTGTTTCAAAATTGATCAGGGCTTCTTGAAATCTTTTTCTTCTGAATAATGATCGTGCATAATCATAGTTATTCTTAACATAGTAATACCCCTCCATTACTGATGCCTGATCTATATTGTCAAAAGGCCCTATTTTTTTTGCTTTTAAGTAAAATGTATCCGAAATCGCATAATTTTCAAGCGCTTCATTTTCATTGCCCCCAAAATTATTATGAACTAAATACTCTAAAAGGGTAATCTCCTTTGTTTTATTTACTTTTTTTACAATTGTAATAACACTATCATAGCCAAGTGGCTTAGTTTTTAATATTGTTTCTCTCTGTTTATCATGTGCTAAGGCCAATGATTTTTGACCCATTAATTTCAATTCTTCATTAATTTTTACACCCATTTTCTTCTTTTCTTCTGCAGAAAGATTTTTATATATTTCCTCTTGCTCTTTTGTTAATTGGGCAGAAATATTTCCTGTAAATATTAGGGCTATTAAAATGATCAGTATTATTTTCATATTTTCATTATTTTCTTTTTGTAAAGTATTATTATTGACAATGTTATAATTATATTTATAAGTACTATTATTGGGTACCAAAATATCATTAAAATAGTGTATCCATGTCTTTTGCTAGCTTCTGATCCTATTAAATAATCAATTGAATTATAGGTAATATAATAGCTATGTAACATTAAATAAGGTACTAAAAAACTTCCTATTATTACCAGCCATTTTACCGGTATTACTACTTTGTTTTTATATGATTTAATGATTAATTTAATATGTACACAAAATAGCAGTATGCCACATATGAGCATTATCCCAATTGGATCTATGGCAATGAGAATTTTTGTAAAAGTACCAATTGTTGGGATGTAATTAATTTCAAATAAGTCATTTGGAATTGAATTGAATTTCCAAGAATTATTTGCTCCCATTTTACCTTCCAATGGGTTACCTAAATTGGTGCTAATTTTATATGATTGATCATTTTGGATTACAGTAATTGATAAACTTCCAAATGATTTCCAATATTTTGCAGGTGCTAGAGAATATCTAAAGCTATATTCTTTAGTCCAGCTTGCATGATAGACCCATGCTTTGGCTGTATATTCTACTCTAATTTTATGTTCTCCTTTTTGTAGATATGTTTCAAAATATTTTAAATCTGACAATTTATATAAACTACTTTCATTATCCTTCCAGCGAATTTTGATAAAACGTATACTATCAATTAGTACATTAAATGATTGGCTGAAATTGTTAAACAAATCTTCTTTTGGTTTTATTAAATAATTTGGAATATCTTTTATTAATACCAATTTGTTATCAACCCAAACAGTAAAATCAGATTCTATGTCTTTTGCTAAAAATAGTAAGGGTATTTGACCACCTTCAACATCTGTTTTGATAATGTATTCAACAGTATATTTTGCATTTTTAAAATTTGAATCAATATTTACTAAAATATTTTCATGCAAAATTGATATGTCACTACTTGAAAAACTACTTGCGTTTTTTGAGCCTTCTTTCATTGGTGAAGCCATATTTGCAAGGCAAATATTAGACACTATTGTAAGTAATATGAATAGTGTACCCCTAATTTTCATGATCTAAGTTATTGTATGGGTAACGCACATTTAGTGATATCTATCACATAAAAATGCGGTAATAAGAAATTAATTTATTATTATGAATTGTGAAAGTAGTTGCTAATTTAAAATAATATATACCCTGTTTACGGTATATGCTGGTATATAGATTTATTTATCTTTAATATAAAGCAAGAATTTATAATATAATTATTTATTAACCCTTCTGAACTCATGAAAATCTCTCTATTTATATTTATTATAGCTATAATGCCAATTATAGGTAAAGGGCAAAAACAAGCTTGCCCTGAATTCTCCCCTTGGGAGAAATTAATGAAGAAGGAAAACTATGAGGAGGCTGCTAGGATTGCAAAAATGATCTATGATCATGACAAACCGGACTCTTGGGAAAAAAAGGATTTGAGAATTTACAATGATTATAAAGACATGTTTACCTATGATAAAAATTATTTATGCAGCAGAAATAATATGTCAGAGCCTTATCTTAAAATGGGAAATTTGAGAAATGCCGTAGAAATATTTTCAAATTATTATAAAGATAATTTTGCTGGTGATGAGGGGTTTTTGTTACATAGATATATTCACTATAGCATAGAATTGGGTGAAAAGCAATTGGCCCAAGGTAATTTAGATCTGGCTTTAGAACCGTTACTTTGGGCAGCTAAAGTTGGTCAACTAAAAGTTGGTGACTGTACTGGGTATCCCAATGAACAAACAAAAAAGACACATCCCTTTGTATTAACAGAACTCTTGGGAGATGTTTGGCTTAAAAAAGAAAATTATGCAACCGCTTTAAAATACTATGAGCTGTTTGATACCAGTAAGTATAGTAACCAAATTGTTTCTAAAATAAATACTGCCAAGTCTGCATTAGGTAGTGCAAAAACTAATGCTGCTGAAATTGAAAATCAAACCAAGCTTCAAATTCAAAAAGACGAGGCTGAGCTTCCTGTAAAGTTTAATGCTGCCAAAAAACGAACTGCTGGTTTAATTGCTTCCGGTAATATCAGTATTAAAATAAATAATGCCAACGAACCCCTTTCTCAAAAACAAAAAGAACAATGGGAAAACAATGATCTAGCTTTTAATCTAACTGGTGAAGAATTGTATTTTAAAAATTATGTAGACAGTATTTACTTGCTTTGGGATGTTAAAAACATGGTGAAGCTCTCAGAAATTCCTTTTGCCGATATTGATAAAACCTCAAAAGGAAGAGCAGTTGCGGCTAGTTTTTTACCATTATATATTTATGCACCACCAGCTAAAGGAACGCTAGATAAATGGATTTCTGCTGATATGCAATTAAGCATCACCGACCAAGAGCAATTTGCCATTAAAAATGAAAAGGGGGAGCAAATCCACAGCTTTTTACTTCCTAGGGAAGTAGCTCTTTATTGGATTAATCAAGTGAATATTCAAGCTTATTATCATGTGGGACTCAACAAACTGTTCCTTTTTAGATTAGAAGAAAACAAAAAGAAAGAATTTGAAAGTTCCTTTGGTGTTTTTGTATATGATTTAAATAAAAAACAGGTTTTAAGCTTGTATAAGAAAAAAACCGTCTACCCTCATGCTAGCAAGTGGCGTTTTAGTAATAACAAATTAATGCATGAAGTGGTTAGTACTAACACTGATTTTTTTGTAGAAGGAATTAAGACTTATGATCTAGCAGTTCTAAAAGGTGAAGAGCTTACCTACGATTTTCAGACAAAACTTAAACACTATTATGGGATAACTAATAAATCATATATAGGTTCTGACTTTGCCAATCATGATTACTATAAAGACTATATTTATAAGGGTGCTAATGATATTCATATCAAATATGGGTTGGATAGAATATCAGCTGTTGTTTCTTTGTACCCAACTAATAGTTCTGGTAATTTGAATAGTCTTAAGGTTGATCCTACTGGAAACTACTTTGCTTACTATGAAGTTTTCTTTCTAACCGGTGTAGGCAATTTTGTTTCTATTAATATATATGATGTAAATAAGCCTGATCAAATATATACGCTTACCGACCAAACAAAGTATCAGCATTTGCTTGCTAAAAATTTTGTTACGGCAAAAGAGAATATGGATTATTTATCGGCAAAAGCCATTTTAGATTTTAAGGCCGAAACAAAACGTAGAGAAGATCTAGCTCAGGCTGAAGCAGAGAAAACCAGATTGAAAGCGGAAGAACAAACTAAAAGAGACTTGGCTGCAAAACAGGCTGCGCTGCTACTTGATCAAAAGAAAGAGCGGAATAGACAGCTTTACAAAAAAGAATATGACAGTTTACAGGTGGAATTAAAAAAAGTTAGAGATGAGATCCAAGCCAATTATGACAGAGAGATTGAATGGTTTAATCAAAAAAACTATCGACAAATTTTAAAAAGTAGAAAATGGGAATTCACGGTTCAATTTCAAAGATCCATTAAGTACGGTGATCAATATATTGCCAAAAACTATAAGTATTCTATTAAACATGAACTTGAGTTCAAAGACAATGGACCACAGTCACTAGATATCATTTGTAATAGCACTTATACTGTACCAGCAGTAATGTATAATTATGGTGATAAAAGTAATAAGAACGATGTATTGGATGCTTCAAGAAGTGCCTATGCCAGCAGCATTTATAAATATTACACCCTTAATTCTACCAATAACTCATTTAAAATAGATCAAAATATTTTTCCAATGGGTATTAAACCCCTACCATCCAAACCCTTTACTGATAAAGATGAAGAATTAAATAGCATTAGGGCCAAATGGGTATTAGATGAGGAACTCTTTATTCGCAAAAGATCATTTATATTAAGAATGATTCCTGGTGCTCAAATTGAGTTAGTTCTTTTAGAAGCAGATGGTTCTAGTTATAGTGTCATTGATCCCATAAAGTCTCAACATGAATATGACATCAAAAACAAGTCCTATAATTTAGCTGGCTTAATAGATCGGTTAGAGAAAAGGTAATAAATATAGTAGGTACCCTTGGTACTCTTTTTACGCCGTTCACACTTGTTTTGTTGTTACATATCAAATTGATTCGGCCATTTAGATTTCATGCCAGCAGCTTTTTCTTCAACAGCATGTTTCATATCTGTTTTATATTGAGCCATTTTCTCCGCAACACTTGCATCAAAAGCACCAATAATTTGTGCTGCCAAGAGCCCCGCATTTTTTGCAGCATTAAGTGCCACTGTTGCAACTGGAACACCATTAGGCATTTGTAAAATGGACAAAACAGAATCCCATCCATCAATGGAGTTAGAAGATTTAATGGGTACACCAATCACTGGCAATGTAGTTACTGAAGCAACCATGCCCGGTAAATGTGCAGCTCCACCTGCACCAGCAATAATCACTTTTAATCCTCTATGTGCAGCTGAAGATGCATAGTTGATCATTCTTTGCGGCGTTCTATGTGCAGACACAACAGTTAGCTCAAGAGAAATTCCCATTTCTTGCAAAACCAATGCTGCAGCTTCCATCACGTTTAAATCGCTATCGCTTCCCATGATGATGCCTACCTGAGGTTGATTATTCATATTGTATTAGTTAATGCGTTAATTGTCTTTTATATAATTGTACCGTATTTTCTAGCCCTAAATAAATGGCGTCACAAATTAATGCATGGCCAATACTCACTTCGTCGAGCCAAGGAATTTCTTTACTAAAATAACCCAAATTAAACCTATCTAAATCATGACCTGCATTCAATCCTAAACCCAATGATTTGGCTGCTTCTGCGGCTTCTTTAAATGGAGCAATCGCTTTTTCTTTATTGCCTGCAGCAAATTCTTGCGCATAAGATTCTGTGTACAGTTCAATCCGGTCTGTACCTGTTGTTGCTGCGGCTTCTACCATTGAAACATCTGCGTCTACAAAAATAGAAACCCGAATACCAGCATTTTTAAAAACAGCAATGATCGATTTTAAATATGCTTGGTGTTCAATGGTATTCCATCCATGGTTACTCGTTAATTGTCCTAATGCATCTGGTACCAATGTAACTTGGGCTGGCTTTGAAGCCAACACCAGTTCTACAAATTTTTGTTCTGTCGGATTCCCTTCAATATTGAATTCAGTTTTCAATACTTTCTTCAAATCGTATACATCGGCATAACGAATATGACGCTCGTCTGGTCTGGGGTGAACCGTGATTCCATCTGCACCAAATTGCTCTATATCTAAAGCAGATTTTACCAGGTTGGGATTATTGCCTCCTCTACTGTTTCGGAGCGTTGCTAGTTTATTGATATTGACACTGAGCTTTGTCATGGCACAAATTTACTTAAACTATTCGCATATCAACTTTTGCTGTTTAGCTTTGTTACTACATTATGAACTATCCATCACTCGAAGCTTGTTTAATTGATCTGGAAAAAAATGGTCAATTAATTAGAATTAAAGAAGAAGTTGATCCTTATTTAGAAATGGCTGCAATTCACTTAAGGGTTTATGAGGCCAAAGGCCCTGCTTTATTATTTGAGAATGTGAAGGGGAGTAAATTCAGGGCTGCTTCCAATATTTTTGGAACCCTAGAAAGGTCTAAGTTCATTTTCAGAGATACGATTGCTTCTGTTCAACAATTGATTGAATTAAAAAATGATCCAATCAAAGCAATCAAATCTCCTTTGCAAAACGCTTCTGCAGCTTTGGCTGCATTAAAAGCATTGCCATTAAAAAATCCATGGTCTAAACCGGTCTTGTATGAGGAAATCAAGATTAGTGACCTGCCTTTGATTCAACACTGGCCAATGGATGGGGGCGCATTCGTTACTTTACCCCAAGTATATACAGAAGACATTGATCAGCCTGGCATAATGAAATCTAACCTTGGCATGTATCGGATTCAGCTGAATGGAAACGATTATGTAAAGGACAAAGAAATTGGATTGCACTATCAATTGCATAGAGGCATTGGGGTACACCAAACCAAGGCCAATGCAAAAGGGCAACCATTAAAAGTGAGCTGCTTTGTAGGAGGTCCGCCATCACATACCTTATCGGCTGTAATGCCATTGCCCGAAGGCATTAGTGAAATGACTTTTGCAGGTGTATTAGGAGGAAGAAGATTTAGGTATACCTATGAAGATGGTTATTGTATCAGCACCGATGCCGATTTTGTTATCACTGGAGAAGTATATCCTGGAGAGAACAAACCAGAAGGTCCATTTGGCGATCACTTAGGATATTATAGTTTGAAGCACGATTTCCCATTGATGAAAGTGCACAAAGTATATGCTAAAAAAGATGCAATCTGGTCTTTTACAGTAGTGGGAAGACCTCCACAAGAAGACACCAGTTTTGGAGAATTGATTCATGAAATTACTGGTGCTGCTATTCCGCAAGAAGTGCCTGGATTAAAAGAAGTCCATGCTGTGGATGCAGCGGGTGTTCACCCTTTGTTATTAGCTGTGGGAAGCGAGCGCTATACTCCCTATACACCCACCAAGCAACCCGCAGAACTTTTAACGATTGCCAATCATGTGTTGGGAACTGGTCAATTAAGTTTGGCTAAGTTTTTATTTATTGCAGCAGATGATACCAATCAACTAAGGGCACACCATGTGTTCGATTTCATGAAATACGTTTTAGAAAGAATCAATTTGCAAAGGGATATTCATTTTTATACCAACACCACGATTGATACGCTCGATTATTCAGGAACAGGTTTAAATACTGGGAGTAAAGTGGTATTAGCTGCTTATGGAGCACCTATTCGAACACTCGCTACAGAAGTTCCTGCAGTATTAAACGATTTGACTTCATTTGAGCAAGCTAAAGTGGTCATGCCAGGTGTGGTTGCAATAAAGACCAAGCCTTTTACAAACTATGAAACGGTGAAGGAAGAAATGAAAATGCTGAACTACCAATTACATGAATCAGTTGACCAGTTAAAAGGAGTGGCTATACTGGTAGTTTGCGATGACTCAGCTTTTGTTGCGGCTAATATGCGTAACTATTTGTGGGTGACATATACACGTTGTAATCCTTCTCATGATATGCATGGCATAAAAGAAAGTTTTGTGAACAAACATTGGGGTTGTGAAGGGCCCTTGGTCATTGATGCTCGAATCAAACCTCATCATGCACCGCCCGTTGAGAAAGATCCAGCTGTTGAAAAACGAATTGATCGAATTTTTGCCAAGGGAGGTAGTTTGCAGAATATTGCGTAATTGAAGCTAGTGTTTGCGGTTATTTGCATATTTTAGGTAAAATTATTTGGCATGAACCAATATATTGCTCAATTAGCTCGTATGGGGGCTGCTGAAAAAAGAACCATTATTGGGTTAATGAGTGGTACTTCTTTAGATGGATTGGATATTGCACTCTGCGAGATTGCTGGAAGTGGAATGGAAACTGAAGTAAATTTAAAAGCTTTTACTACGGTCTCTTTTGATGATCATTTTAAAACAGCTATTCGGTCAATTTTTGCTAAAAAAACGGTTGACTTTGAACAGTTGTGTTTATTGAATCCTTGGATTGGGGAAAAACATGCGTCCATTATTTTAGCCACTTTAAAGGGCTGGGGGATTGATCCCTCCGAAATTGATTTAATTGCTAGCCATGGGCAAACGGTATACCATGCACCCCAAATTTTACATGGCCGAGCAGAATTTGGAAATGGTACTTTACAAATAGGAGATGGGGATCATATTGCCGTAAAAACAGGCATCATTACTATCAGCGATTTTAGACAAAAACATATAGCTGCTGGGGGCGAAGGTGCTCCACTAGCTGTGTATGGAGACTATTTCATTTTCAGCAAAAAGGGCGAAGACCGGATTATGCTGAATATTGGCGGGATAGCCAATTATACTTTTTTGCCAGGAAGTTTAGATGCTTCCAAAATTTTCAGTACCGATACTGGTCCTGGCAATACTTTAATGGATCAGTATGTTCAAAAATATTTTGATTTGCCTTACGATAAAGATGCCGCCATTGCAAAACAAGGCAATGTGAATGAGGCTTTATTGTCTGCTTTGTTAGAAGATGAATTCTTTGCAAAGCCTTTTCCCAAAACAACTGGACCTGAATTGTTTAATCTCGCGTATGTAGAAAAAGCCATTGATGCTGCTGGGCAAATGGGTATTTCTTCCTACGATGTAATGGCTACGCTGAATAGATTAACTGCAGTTACCATTGTAGAAGCCATTCAAAAAGGACAGGAAATGATTGGGCATCAACAATTGTCTATTTATAGTAGTGGGGGTGGAATGCATAATCCTATGATCATGGAGCATATTCAATCCTGCTTGCCTGAATCTAGCTTTTTTACAACCGATGCTTTGCATATTCATCCAGATGCAAAAGAAGCAGTGTTGTTTGCTGTTCTAGCAAATGAGCATGTAGCAGGTGGCGCGCTTGAAATTGGCGGAGGTAAAGCAGGTATCCCGGCGGTAACAATGGGAAAAATCAGTTTCCCAAAATAAAAGCCGCCCCTTTTGAGGGCGGCCGCTCATCTTAAACCATATTGCGCTGCGTACTACTTCCTTGTATTAGAAAAAATGCTTACTTCACCATATTCTGTAATGGCTAAAACCAAATAATCGGTTTCAGTTGTCATAGAAACATAATAGGTTGATTCATTGTATCCATTGGTAAACACAATACATTCTTGCAAATTGTATTCAGGGAATGTGTATTTACTTGTGATGGTTTTTATTGCATTTTTGGGAAGCTTATCAAAATCTTGGTAACGAGTACTTCCAATTAAGTCTCCTTCTTGGTTGTAGAATACTTCTACTTTTTGTTCTTCAATAACCACACTTGCTTTTTCAAAATTGGCTGCTGATTTCCATTGAACATTGGAAACCTTACCCAATAAACTTTTCAAATTACCTTTATCGTTTGAACTGGTTGTTGTAGATGCGAAGCTACTGGTGCTTACTAAGATAGCTGCGGCGATTAAAATCTTTTTCATGGTGTTTTATTTTTTGTTAGTTGTTTAATTTTTACAAGTCAAAACTACTTGCTTGCCTATATCAGACGAAGCCGATTGTGATAGGTTACATGGCAATAGGAGGCATTTAGATGAACGGTAAGGCATGCGGTGAGCAAGAATGCATATGGTTTGCTGAAACCGGCTACAGTAGTGGTTTTTGTACTATTTGTTCAAGAAATGTTAAGGGGCTGTGGGCTGTGATGAGAATTGTTAAAGGATCTTTCACACTTGATAAAAGGTTGCTTCAATGCCCTTTTTATGGGTAATTTTGAAAAAAATGGAAAAAAACCTTTTTTACTCTTGTTATTTTGGTGGATTTACTTACCTTTGCCGTCCGAAAAAATCGGAAAAAAACATTTGAGTCATGGCAAGAGTATGTCAGATAACCGGTAAAAAGCCAATAGTTGGTAACAGTGTTTCTCACTCGAACATTAAAACCAAGCGTCGTTTCTTACCTAATTTGCAAAAAAAGCGTTTCTTCTTTGCAGAAGAAGATCGTTGGGTAACAATGAAAGTGTCTACGGATGCTCTCAGAACCATTAATAAAAATGGTCTTAGTACAGTAATCAAAGAAATGAGGGCCAACGGCGCTAAAATCTAACTAAACACAGTAAACTACCTATAAAATGGCAAAGAAAGGTAACAGGGTTCAAGTAATATTAGAATGCACTGAGCATAAGACCAGCGGTCAAGCCGGTACAAGTCGTTATATTACTACCAAGAACAAGAAGAATACGCCTGAGCGTATTGAATTGAAGAAATTCAACCCAATTTTGAAAAAAGTAACCGTTCATAAAGAAATCAAATAATCATGGCTAAAGTAGCTTCCAAAAACGCGAAAGTAAAAGACTTAAAAGCAGCAGCTGAAGCAAAGAACTGGACTAAAGTAATTAAGGCCGTTCGTAGCCCTAAGTCAGGTGCATACACTTTCAAAGAGCAAATCATACACAAAGACAAAGTAAACGAGTTCATCTCAGCGAAATAGTCTTTTGTTGTTAATAATCTTAAAGCTTCCTTCATCATAGTCGGAGGCTTTTTTGTATTAAACCATAAATACTTGTACAATGGGTTTTTTCGATAAATTATTTGGTAAAAAAGAGAAAGAGAGCCTTGATCAGGGATTGCAAAAAACCAAGGAAGGTTTCTTGTCTAAACTCACCAAAGCAATTGCCGGCAAAACCACTATTGACGATGAAGTGCTGGATAATTTAGAAGAAGCATTGATTGGCGCAGATGTGGGTGTTGAAACCACTTTGAAAATTATCAAGCAAATTGAATTGAGAGCTAAAAATGATAAATATCTCAATACTAGTGAGTTAAACACGATACTTCAAGAAGAAATTGCATCTGTTTTAGTAGATGCCCCAGCAGATTCATTACAAGGATTCTCGATTCCTGCTAACAAGAAGCCTTATATTATTTTAGTTGTTGGCGTAAATGGAGTTGGAAAAACAACCACCATTGGTAAGTTAGCTTCCCGATTTAAGGCAGCTGGCAATTCGGTCATTTTAGGTGCTGCTGATACTTTTAGAGCAGCAGCCGTGGATCAATTAACCATCTGGAGCGAACGGGTAGGTGTTCCTATTGTAAAGCAAGCCATGGGTTCAGATCCCAGTGCAGTTGCGTATGATACGGTGGCCAGCGCGGTTGCAAAAAATGCGGATATTGTTATCATTGATACTGCAGGCCGTTTACATAACAAAGCGCATTTAATGGATGAGCTAAACAAAATTAAGCGGGTAATACAGAAAGTGGTTCCGGATGGACCTCATGAAGTATTATTGGTTTTAGATGGGTCTACTGGACAAAATGCGGTAGAACAAGCACGCCATTTTACGGCTACTACTAATGTAACTGCTTTAGCTATTACTAAATTAGACGGTACCGCTAAAGGGGGTGTTGTATTAGCAATTGCAGACCAATTTAGTATTCCAGTAAAATATATTGGTGTTGGTGAAAAACTTGAAGACTTATTAATTTTTAATAAAGAAGCATTTGTAGACACTTTATTCTCCATTCAAAAATAATCAAGATGAAAAAAGGGATCATTCTATTGGCCATTTTGGCTATTGTTTCAACTGAGACGAATGCTCAGCTAGGAAATGTTTTGGATAAAGCTAAATCGGCAACTGCTGCTGCCGGTTTAGATATTAACGCATTAACAGGTGGCATCATGGGAAAACTTGCTCCTGCATTAACATTAACTGCTGCCCAAAAACCCAAAGTAACCAATGCGATTACAGAGTATTTAAGCCAGAAAGCACAGTTTATTGCCAAGCAGCAAACCAATCCAGCAGAATACTCCCAGCGTCAAATGGGGATTTTTCAGGGCTTAAAATCAAAATTGGCCGGAATATTGGTCAAGAATCAAATGAATAAATTCCTTGGTTTAAAGCCAGCAACCAATGATCCGGCCAACGTATTGTCTCAATTATTTTTTTAGATAGTTCAGCGGCTTTTAAAAAGTATAGCGAATCGCTAATCCGCCCCAACCACCTTCAAAATAATTGTACCCAATAATATTAAAGGAGGGCTGCCAATCAAAACTGAGATTGAGCGGTGCTCCTTTAATTTTATAGTCTAATCCTAATACGCCATCTACACCTATGGCCAATCCATCGGCCCTTGTTGGGTACCTGCTTTTCCAACTATCACTCCAAACCCCAATATGGCCACCCCCACCTACGTACCACTGTAAACCATCGGCCCCTGCAATGGGAAAATGGAGTTCATATAATCCTGTTAGTCTAAATCCATCTGAAGAAATATATCCCAAACCTTCAATGGCCCTACCTTTTGCCACAAAATGTTTTACGGAAACTGCTCCTGGGTACATTTTAACCCCCAGTGCTGTTTGATAGTTGGTGCCATTATTTTGGGCATAGATTGTTCCGCCAATAAATAGGGCAGCTAAAAGTACAAATGCTCTTCTCATGTTCTTTGTTTTACTTTATGCTTATAAAATCATGCCAATCATCAACCTTAGTAGTAAAAAAAATGTTAAGCTCCTGAAGAGTTCCATTTTTTTATAATTAGGTTTGTAGCATGTATTCATTCAAAGAATTAGTTGTACAGTTTAGTGAACGTTTTGCTTTGGCTCATTTTGACAAAGAGCCAGCATCCTTGTATGATCCCTGTAATTATTTTTTAACGATTGGTGGTAAAAGAATCAGACCCATTTTATGTTTAATGGGAAATGAATTGTTCAATGAAATAGACAAAGATGCTTTTCATTTAGCAACTTCCATTGAGCTCTTTCATAATTTTACGTTGATTCACGACGATATTATGGATGCGGCTGCGTTAAGGCGTGGTATGGAAACAATTCATACCAAGTATAATAGCAGCACTGCTATTCTTGCTGGGGATGTGATGATGATTAAGTCTTATGAATACATCAACAAGATGAATGGTCCTTATTTACAAAAGATCTTACGCATTTTTAATACGACTGCTAAAGAAGTATGTGAAGGGCAACAGCTTGATATGGATTTTGAGCAAAAAGCAATGGTTACCCTTGATCAGTACATCCAAATGATCACGTTAAAAACCTCTGTACTATTAGCGGCTAGTTTAGAAATGGGAGCTATTATTGGTGGTGCTAGTGAAGGAAACTGTAGGCATTTATATGAGTTTGGTAAAAATTTGGGTATTGCATTTCAAATTCAAGACGATTATTTAGACGCTTTTGGAGACCCTGAAAAATTTGGTAAAGAAGTAGGGGGCGATATTCGGCAAAACAAAAAAACATTTTTGTTATTGCATACACTAGAAGTGGCTCCTGATGAACAGAAGCAACAGTTAATGCAGCTCATGAAAGACCAATCTTCTCAAAAAGTAGAAAAAGTGTTGTCTATTTATAAAGCTTGTGGAGTGGATGCATGGGCCAATACTTTAAAGGAGCATTACTTAAATACTGCACTCAAACACTTAGATGATATTGCAGTAGTCTCTTCTAGAAAATTACCATTGAAAGAATTGGCCAATTTCTTGATTCAACGAGATGTTTAATTTGCTTATCTTCCTACCTAAATAATCATACATGTCTTCTTCTTTATTTAGAAAGAAATCATTGGACAAAATTACTTCGGACGCAGCAGCAGGAATTAGCGATTCACACGCTAGCGGACTTAAAAAAGTGTTAGGGGTTAAAGACCTTACCTTTATGGGTATTGCAGCTGTTATTGGTGCTGGTATTTTTTCTACCATCGGATCTGCTGCATATAATGGTGGACCCGGAATTGCTATCTTATTCGTAATAACTGCCATCACTTGTGGATTCAGTGCACTATGTTATGCAGAGTTTGCCAGTAGAATTCCTATTTCTGGAAGTGCATATACCTATGCGTATGTTTCATTTGGTGAAGTTGTTGCATGGATTATTGGGTGGGCTTTAATTTTGGAATACGCCATCGGAAATATTGTTGTAGCGATTAGTTGGAGCGGCTATTTTAATAATTTATTAGAGGGCTTTCATATTCATTTGCCAGGTTGGTTAGCAACCAATGCCAGCAATGCCCAGCTAGGCTATGAAGAAGCAGTGAAAGCATTGGCTGCAGGAGAAGCGCCAGAAACCATGACCAAACATGCAAAATTGGGTTATGACGCAATCATGAATGCACCAATGATTGGAACATGGAAGGTTATTTTGAACGTACCTGCATTTTTTATTGTGATGTTAATTACCTGGTTAGCATATATCGGAATAAAGGAAAGCAAGCGCAGTACCAATATCATGGTAATATTTAAATTAGCCGTAATTGTTGGGATCATTATTGTTGGCTTTTTCTACGTAGATACCAATAATTGGACTCCATTTCTGCCCAATGGATTTGGTGGAGTTTTGGCTGGGGTTTCGGCTGTATTCTATGCCTATATAGGGTTTGACGCCATTTCAACTACTGCAGAAGAGTGTAAAGATCCACAAAGAGATTTACCAAAGGGTATGATGTACTCTTTATTAATTTGTACGGTATTGTATATTTTAGTGGCATTGGTACTAACTGGTATGGTTCATTACAGTGAATTGAAAGTGGATGATCCTTTGGCTTATGTTTTTGATAAACTGAACATGAATAAAATTGGGTACCTGATCTCCGTGAGTGCAGTTGTTGCTACTACCAGCGTATTATTGGTTTTTCAAATGGGGCAGCCACGTATATGGATGAGCATGAGTAGGGATGGATTATTGCCGAAGAAATTTGCACAAGTACATCCCAAATACCAGACACCATCATTTTCCACTATTGTAACAGGACTATTAGTAGGAATTCCTTCTTTGTTCATTAGTAGTGGTTTCATGACCGATCTTACCAGCATTGGTACTTTATTTGCTTTTGTATTGGTTTGTTTTGGTGTATTGGTATTACCCAAAATGGCCGAAGGCGCTGGAAGAAAAGGATTTAAACTTCCATATATAAACGGCAAGTTTATTATTCCTGCAATTGTATTACTCATTACTTTTTTGTTTAGGAGCAGAATAAATGATGCTTTCTTGAACATTGGCAATGAGGGATCACAAGAGATATTATTTTTGATTTTTATGGTTATTGCTTTAGTAACCGCATTTTATAGTTTCATTCGGTCTTATTCATTTATACCTGTAGCAGGTGCACTTTGCTGTTTATATCTAATGATTGAAATTCCAGCTATTAGTTGGCTTTGGTTTTTTGGATGGATGGCATTGGGATTAATCATTTATTTCTTTTACGGCAAAAACAAAAGCAAACTGGCTCAATCATGAAGTACCAAATCGGAGATGATATTTTAGTGTTGCACAGCAATGAAGAAGGTAAGGTAATTGAAATTATCAACGACAAAATGGTGATGATTGAAGTAAGAGGGGTGAAGTTCCCTGCTTATATGGATCAGATTGACTTTCCTTATTTTAAGCGATTTACAGAAAAAAAGAATATTCCATCTAAAAAAATTGAATCTAAAACCTACCTAGATCAGGTTCCAAAAGAAAAGCCGCAGCCCAATCAAATCAAGGTTTCAGAGGGAGTATGGTTGTCTTTTATACCCAAATTTGCTTTGGATGATTTTAATGATGAAATAGTAGAGTTATTAAAAGTACACTTAGTAAATAAAACCAGCCAAGGATATCAATTTATTTATCATCAATATTTTAATGGGGAAGAATTCTTCTCATTAAAAAATGAAATTCAACCATTTCATGATTTTTATTTACATGATATAAAATTTGAAGCGGTGAATGATACGCCTTCTTTTTCTTTCGACTTTAGTTTGCAGCCTCCACAAAAAGGGAAAGCAGCGCATTATGAAGTTCAGTTAAAATTAAAACCAAAGCAGGTTTTTCAAAAAATTGAATTGTTGAAGGAAAATAATGAGCCCACTTTTTCTTACGCACTTTTTAATGATTATCCTGATCAGGAACTAGATGCATTGCCTCTCGATAGCTTAAGGGCTAAAGGGTATAAGGTATACGACGCGGGAAGAGTAAAAGAATTTTTACCCCCTGCAAGATCTGTTATTGATTTGCATATTGAAAAATTAACCAATGCGCATGACCAAATGAGCAACTTTGAAATGTTATCACTTCAATTAGCTGAATTAGAAAAATGGGTTGATTTAGCAGTGGCGCATAAGCAATCAGAACTAATCGTGATTCATGGTGTAGGAACAGGTAAACTGAGAGAAGAAGTGCATGAACTGCTTAAAACTCGCAGAGAAGTAAAACATTTTTATAATCAGTACGATGCCCGTTTTGGCTATGGGGCAACTCAAGTATTTTTCCAATATTAGTTTTTCGGCATTTTTTGAGGGATAGTTTATACCAAGTAATGGGTATTTTTAATCTCTATCTGCTAATTCAATCAGGCTATAGACCACATTGCACACTCAATACGTATCTTCGTAAGTACTATAAACCCGAACCATCGCTCCAATTTATTGGGGAGGAAAGTCCGGACAGTATAGAGCAACCCACCGGTTAAGCGCCGGCTTCTCAATTTATTGGGAAAGAGAGAGTGCCACAGAAAATAACTACCATGGTAAAACATGGAAAAGGTGAAAATGTGAGGTAAGAGCTCACGGTGACAAGTGGTAACACTTGTTGTGGGTAAACCTTGGGTACTGTAATGCCATGTAAAGGATTGTTGTAGAGTTGCTCGCTCTCGTCTCCAATTTATTGGAACGCAATCCAGGGTAGGCAGCAAGATCGCAACAGTAATGTTGTGGCCAGATAAATGATGGAGTTGAAACAGAATCCGGCTTACGAGGTTTATGGTATTTTTTTCCGCACCCTATCAACTGCTGTAATACAGCGTTGGAACAATTATTTTGTCATAACCAGAAATGATGTTGATGTCTAAGACAAGTATATATTGTGTAAAAGGGTTACTGGCCATGTTGCTGATTGTTGCAACACAGCTATTAACTGCGCAATGCGTATTTGTAAGTATCTCAGGACCTAAATGTGCTGGGGAAGGAACTATTACAGGCACATTTAGCCGCAGTCCTTATCAAATAGAGTGGATATTAAATGACTCTGTTGTTCAAAAAACAAAAGCATCCTTAAGTACCGTTGCAACGCCTGTAGTAAGTGGTAGTATTGCTGGTAAACTCAGGGTTTCTGGAACCCATGGAATTGCCATTGATAATAGTGGCAATATTTATGTTTCGGATACCATAAATAATCGTGTGGTTGCTTATAACAAGAATACGCCTGATGGTGTAACGGTTGCAGGCGGCAATGGCGGAGGAAATATGCCTAATCAGTTAAATAAGCCTGCTGGATTATTTATTGATGGCTTTGGAAATTTATTTGTTACCGATCAATACAACAATCGAGTACTTCGTTTTGCACCAGGATCTAGTAATGGATTTTTAGTTGCTGGAGGAAATGGTAAAGGAATTGGTGCTAACCAATTAAGTGACCCAAGAGATGTTTATGTGGATGCACAAGGTTTTGTTTATATAGCTGATGCAGGAAACCATCGCATTCAAAGATGGGCACAAGGCGGTGCTTCTGGAATTACGGTTGCAGGCGGTTTTGGCGCAGGTTCAGACTCATTACGTTTAAATAGCCCGCAAGGGGTTGCAGTAGATCGAAATTTAAATATCTATGTTGCTGATTCTGCAAACAACAGAGTTCAAAGATTTCGCTTAGGAAATTCTGTAGGAAAAACAGTTATGGGGCAATTGGGTAAGGGAACCGGATATGGGTATTTATTTCAACCAGTAGATGTATTGGTGGATGCTTTTGGAGAAGTGTATGTAGTAGAAGCAGGTAATAACAGAGTGCAGAAATTATTTAATAATGATATTGGCATGGTTACCATCGCCGGCAATGACAATGGTAACAGTGGTTCAGACAACAATCAATTTAATAATCCTACTGGTATAGCATTTGATGCTTCTGGTAATTTGTTTGTTTTAGACCAGCAAAATGGAAGAATTCAACAATATGGAGTGGTTCCAATCAATACCGAATTGAGGCCTTACCAGGGCGGAGTGTACATGGCCAGGGTTAACTCTTTTTCAGGTTGTGTGCAACAATCAAATATCATTTATGTGAATCCCAAACCAGATATAAATATCAGTGGTAAAACCGCAATTTGCACTGGAGATGTTGCTGAAATAAAATTAACAGGAAGTACCAACTATACTTGGTTCCCTAATACGGGGGTTAATAAAATAAATGACAGCACCTATTTGCTTAAACCTGATTCAACTACATTTTATGGAATTAATTCTTTAACCGATAGTGGTTGTGTTTCGTTTAGGGCTTTAACCATTAATGTAGGATTAAGATCTATCCCAGTTGTTACACCTACCATTTGCTTGTCTCCGGATGCAACTAAAATTACTACTACTATTTTGGGCGATAGACCCGCAAGTTTAAATTATTTCAGAAACAATGGAATTAAAGCGGGAAGTTTTTTCCCAGAATGGAGTAAAGTAGGAACTGCTTTTGCTGGTGGCAATGGCATAGGAAATGGAGCAAGTCAGTTTGGATTGCCCATGGGCGCATTTGTAGACCCTAAAGGGAATGTATATGTAGCAGATGCAGTAAATCATCGGATTCAATTGTGGAAGCCAGGAGACTTGGTGGGCACTACAGTTGTTGGTGGAAGAGGAGAAGGAAATGCCAATGATCAACTCAATTATCCAACAGGGGTATTTGTGGATGTTGCTGGCAATATTTATGTTGCTGATCAAAACAATCATCGAATACAATATTTTGCAAAAGGTGCAACCATAGGAACTACCGTTGCAGGTGGGTTGGGAGCTGGCAGTAGTACCTATCAATTAAATTTCCCCGCCAGTGTTTTTGTTGACAGTTATGGCAATATTTATATAGCCGATGCGGGCAATCATCGAGTACAAAAATGGACCAATTCTGGTTCTCAAGTTAAAACGGTTGCCGGAACAGGAATACCTGGAGGTGATGGGGTTAGATTAAATAATCCACAAGCTGTTTATGTAGATCAACGAAATAATTTATTTGTGGCTGATGCAGAAAATCATCGCATCATGTTTTATGATCAAACCAGTTTGGTCGGAGCAGTTGCAGCAGGTAATCGTGGTCCGGGTACATTGCCGAATCAATTAAATTTCCCTGCTGGTATTTTTGTGGATGGGAATAGCAATATGTTTATTGCAGATAGAGGAAACAATAGAATTCATAGATGGGCTTTGTATGATACCGTAGGAACCACTGTTGCAGGATTGGCCAATGGAAGTTCTGGTTCTGCCTTAGATCAATTGCAATTACCCAATGCGGTGGGCATAGACTTAGCAGGAAATATGTATGTGGCAGATAGTAGAAATTATCGTGTACAAAAATATACCATCACTGCTGGAGCAGATACTGTTTTACAAACAGGAATTTCTGGTACTTATACTGCTTTATCTGCATCGTTCTCTGGTTGTGTTACTGGTTCGGGCAACGCGTTTGTAGTTGTAGCACCCAATTTGAAAATTAAAAATGATACCACAGCCATTTGTGAGGGTGGACAAGCCAGATTAATCGTTACGGGTTCTAATAATTATAGATGGACTCCATCAGCAGGGTTAAGTGCAACGAATAGAGATACCATTATTGCAAGACCTTCTGTAACGACTAAGTACACGGTTGTTTCTTCCATCGGTAATGGCTGTAATTCTACTGCAGACGTTACTATTACTGTTTATAAAAAACCAGTATTGAATATTATCAGTCCAACTTGTGTTACCAATGAACCAATGAAATTATTGGCCAGTCCTAAAGTAAAAAATGTACTATGGACGCTCAATACAGATACATTGGTTAATTTGAACACCAGCATTAGTAAAACAGCTGAAACAGTTGCTGGTAAACTAGTTGGTGGAACAGACTCTACTCAATTTGGTAGGCCAAGCTTTGTGTTTGTAGACGAAAAGAAAAATATTTATGTATGTGATCAATGGAATCATCGCATTCAGAAATGGTTGCCTGGTGCAAAAGCTGGAATAACTGTTGCAGGCGGAAGGGGTGCAGGTAATAGATTAAGTCAATTGAATAATCCGACGGGTATTTTTGTAACAGCAGAGGGCCTTTTATACATTGCCGATACAGACAACGATCGAATAATGGTTTGGAAAGAAGGAGATACTACAGGAACTGTTGTAGCAGGTGGAAATGGAAGAGGTATCAAACCCAATCAATTGTCTTACCCAACAGGTGTTTTTGTGGACGCTTATGGATCAATATATATTGCTGATGCATTAAATGCTAGAATTCAACTTTGGATTAAAGGAAGCATCGCAGGCAAAACAGTTGCAGGTGGTAATTTCGCTGGTGCAGGCGCCAATCAATTGAGTAACCCATTGGGTGTTTATGTAGATCAAAGAGAAAATATTTATATAGCAGATTCCCAAAATGATCGAATTCAACGTTGGAAATTAGGGGATATAAGAGGAACCACTATTGCAGGTGGAAAAGGAAAAGGGAACAATGCCAATCAAGTTGTTTCTCCAATTAATGTGTTTCTTGATGCAAACAATCAACTAATTATTACTGAAGGTGGTACTGCAAATCGAGTGAAAAGTTGGACAGTTGGTGCAGATTCAGGAAAAGTAATTGCAGGTGGAATTGTAAAAGGAACCGGTGCCGATCAATTGGATTTACCAGGAGGTAGTTTTGTGGATTTAGATGGGAATTTGTTTGTTGCTGACATGAATAATTTTCGTGTTCAAAAATATGCTCCAACAGATACAATTTTTTCTATACAGCCAAAATTGAAAGGAATCTATAAAGCTTTGGCTACCAGTTTTAGTGGCTGTTTAGCCGGGTCAGATGACTTTAGATTAGACAGTGGCTTTACTCCAGCTAAACCTGTGGTATTTGATATACAATACTGTTTAAATGAAACAGCAAGACCCTTGGGTGCGTTAGGCGATAGCTTGCTTTGGTATACCAGGGCAAATGGAGGAATTGGTGCAACAACCGCACCAACACCCATCACCAATACAGTAGGCTCTGCAACTTATTGGGTTTCTCGAGTAAATACTTTAGTTGGATGCGAAAGTGTTAGACAAAAAATTACGGTAAACACCAAACCATTACCAGGTGCAACTTTAGCCATTTTAGGGAAACAAAATATATTACCAGGTGATACCACTCGATTAACTGCATCTGCAGATTCAGGAAAAGTGATCAGCAAAATTTTATGGTATCGAAATGGAACGCAGTTGGATGCTATTCCTGATACAACGAATAAATTATTTGTATTTTATTCTACTATTGGCAGATATAATATTGCAGTTACGGATACTAATCTCTGTACTTCCATTTCCGACACGATCGATATTCGGGCTGATTTAACCACTGAACAGCAAATCTATTTTTTCCCGAATCCGGTAACCAATTCAGCAAAAATTATATTTACTCCTTTAACCAATAGTAGTACTTACCTCAAAGTAATATCTAATAACGGAGTGATTATGATTAATAAACGTGTTATCACTGGAACAACAACTGGTAATTTCGTGTACGATTTGGAATTGGCTCAATTGCCCAAGGGGATTTATAACCTCGAATTAGTTACTGGTGCCGGAAGAATTATTGCCCGAAATAGGTTTGTGAAACTCTAATACAATTCCTGCAACATCTTTTGTACTTTTGGCTCATGACAATAGAGCAAGTAAAATATATGAGGGATCGCGTATTGGTCCTGAGGAGGTTTCTTTGACGTTGATAATAGACAATACAAAGTAGAAACCGATCGACAACTTTCCCTTTCACCAGGTTTTTGGGACGACAATGCCCGAGCAACTTCGGTCATGAAAGAAATTAAAGTAAATGAATACTGGCTTAAGCTGTACAAACAGTTAGAGAATGCAGTAGAAGATTTTGTGCTTTTATTTGAGTACTGGAAAGCTGGAGATGCAACAGAAGAAGAAACAAAACATGCATTTCAGTCTGCACTTACACAAATTGAGGAAGCTGAATTCAAAAGCACGCTCAATAAACCGGAAGATGAATTGCCTGCTGTGCTTCAAATTAATCCTGGAGCCGGTGGAACAGAAAGTCAAGACTGGGCAGAAATGTTGCTCAGAATGTATAGAATGTACGGAGAGAAGCAAGGATGGAAAGTTACTGAACTTGATTTTCAAGAAGGAGATGGTGCAGGTATTAAAAGCGCCACTTTGCAATTTGACGGAGACTTTGCTTACGGTTTTTTAAAAGCAGAAAGTGGCGTGCATCGCTTAGTTCGTATTTCTCCATTCGACAGCAATGCAAGAAGACATACTTCTTTTGCATCTGTATTTGTTTATCCCCTTATAGACGAGAGTATAGAAATAAATGTTAACCCTGGTGATTTAGAATGGGCTTTCTATAGAAGCGGAGGAAGTGGAGGGCAGAACGTAAATAAGGTGGAAACAGCTGTTCGGCTTAAACATATACCTAGTGGTATAATAGTTGAATGTCAGCAAGCAAGAACTCAGGGAGAAAATAGAGAGTTGGCAATGAAAATGTTGAAGAGCAGATTGTATGAAGAGGAGTTGAGAAAAAGACAAGAAGCCATTGATGCCACTAATGCTGGGAAGAAAAAAATTGAATGGGGAAGCCAAATAAGGTCTTATGTGTTTCACCCATATAAAATGATAAAAGATCATCGAACCGATTATGAAGTAGGCAATATAGGGCCAGTAATGGATGGGGAAATTGATGGATTTATTAAAGCCTATCTAATGATGCAACAAGAAAATAATTAAATTGTAATTATGTCTTTGGAACTGGAACAACCTAATTTATTTGAACAATTTGAATTATTAATTCAAAACGAAGATACCCTTGAAATAAGGGAATTTTTGAATGATCAAAATATTAGTGATGTTGCAGATTTAATAAATGAATATCCAGAATACGAAGCAAGAATTGTAGCCAATATGGCTATTCATAGGGCAGCTAGTGTATTTAAAATCTTAGATATTGCTCAACAAAAAGATATTGTAAAAGAATTGCCTTCTGCTAAAACAGCAGAGTTGCTCAATGAATTGCCAGCAGATGATCGTACAGATTTTTTAGAAGAATTACCTAAAGCTGCTATTAGAGATTTAATTAAATTATTGGATCCCGAAGAAAGAAAAATTACCCTTTCTTTATTGGGGTATCCAGAAGATAGTGTGGGCCGATTAATGACACCTGATTATGTATATGTGTATTTACACAATACCATGTCTGAAGTGTTCGATACCATTCGTAAGTATGCAAGAAATAGTGAAACAATCGACGTCATTTATGTAATTGATGAAAATGGATTATTAATTGATGATGTAAGAATTAGAGATATTATTTTAGCATCTCCTGAAAAAAGGATTGATGAAATAATAGATGGGAGAGTAGTATCTCTACAAGTAAATGATGACCAAGAAAATGCCAGCCAAGTCTTTAAAATGAATAACCGGGTGGCTTTGCCCGTGGTAGACGAAAACAATATCTTATTGGGGATTGTAACCATTGATGATATGCTATGGGTAGCCAATGAAGAGTTTAGTGAAGACATGCAGAAAATGGGAGGTACCGAAGCCTTGAATGAACCCTATTTAGATATACCATTATTAAAATTGTTCAGAAAACGCGTTGGCTGGTTAATCATCTTATTTATAGGAGAATTACTTACTGCAACAGCCATGGGACATTTTGAAGATGAAATTGCCAAAGCATTAATATTGGCCTTATTTGTTCCCTTAATTATTTCAAGTGGAGGTAATAGTGGATCTCAAGCATCTACCTTAATTATCCAAGCGATGGCAGTTGGAGAAATTTATATTTCCGACTGGTGGCGGGTATTGAAAAGAGAAATTATAAGTGGAATATTATTGGGATCCGTATTGGGATTGTTGGGATTTTTTAGAGTAGCTATTTGGCATTCTATTATCCCGAATGTATATGGTCCGCATTGGGCAATGATTGGCGCTACAGTTGGCTTCTCGCTTATTGGGGTAGTCTTGTGGGGAACTTTAACTGGCTCTATGTTGCCCATCTTATTAAAGAAACTAGGTGCTGACCCAGCGGTATCTTCAGCTCCTTTTGTAGCAACACTAGTAGACGTAACCGGGCTGATTATCTATTTTAGTTTTGCCTATCTTTTTTTAGAAGGCTTGCTTTTGTAAAAGTCTGCATTGATTTACCTAAGTTTAAGGATAATTCATGCATTATGACTCGTTTTCTTTTATGCTCTTGCTGTTATTTTTTGGTAACCCTGCTTCCTGCTCAAACAGTGTTGATTCCTGCCTATACTGGGTATGCTGTGCCAGCAGAAAAAGAAAATATTCAGCTCTTCTCCAATAAAACAGGATTGCAAAATTGGGTGGACCCACAGCAGAAAATCAGTTGGTTTTTTTATGTGAAAAATCCAGGAGAACTCCAATTAAGTTTGGTAACTAATAAAATTAATACAGGTTCTACTATTGAAATTGCATTAGCTGGAAAAGCGTTTAAAATAAAATTGCTTTCAAGTGCTGCAACAAAGAAAACTGCAGTAGGTAAGGTGGTTATTACAGATACCGGTTTTTATTCAATAACTATATCTAGTATAAATAAAGTAGGCAAATCCATTGCAAATATTCAATCATTAGAACTGAAGGGGCCAGCAACAGAAGGCATGCATTTTAACCCTGTTGAAAGAAGAAATGCGCCCTCTGTTCATTTAAAATATCCTCTTGCAGATTCTATTAAAGCGATGGCTTTTTACAATGAAATAATGGTGCCAGAAGGAGCGGATCATTTGTATAGTTATTATATGGCTTGTGGATTTAAGAGAGGCTATTTTGGAATTCAAGTAAATAGTTCAACAGAGAGAAGGGTTATATTTTCAGTTTGGGATGCAGGCAACGAAGCAATTGATCGAAGCAAAGTACCAGATTCAAATAAAGTTAAATTATTAGCAAAGGGCTATAATGTGGTAGCAAACGATTTTGGCAACGAGGGTACAGGGGGGCATAGTCATTTTGTATATCCATGGAAAACAGGGGAGAAATACCAATTCATTGTATTTGCTTTAACCGATAGTGCAAAAGCCAATACCATTTATTCGGGTTATTTTTTTATACCCGAAACAGGAAAATGGAAATTGATTGCAAGTTTTCGAGCGCCAAAGGATGGCAACTATTTGCAAAACCTTTATTCCTTTAGCGAAAATTTTTGGGGATTGAATGGTCAGTTAGAACGCAAAGCTTTTTTTGGAAATCAGTGGATTCAAAAATCAAATGGACGTTGGGAAGAATTATTAACCAGTAAATTTTCTTATGATGCAACAGGTAAAGCAGGGCATCGAATTGATTACAGCGCTGGAGTAGCGGGGAAGCAGTTTTATTTAAGCCATGGCGGATTTAAGCCTGCTAATATAGAATTTGGTCAAAGTTTATTTAGGCAACCTACTGGTCAAAGACCCAATGTAGATTTAAATAGAAATACTGATTCATTAGCACAAGCGTTGGTGGATGAGGAAACAATTAAAGCTGCTGTAAGTAAAGGGATAATTGATACAACAGGAAATGAAGCATCTGTTTATTATCATATAGTTAAGCAAGGGGATGGAAAGCCAATTAAAGTAACAGATACTGTTACTGTTTTTTACAAAGGCACCTTACTTTCTGATGGTAGTATATTTGATCAAACTAAAGAGAAGCCTGCTACTTTTCCTTTGAACAGATTAATCAAGGGCTGGCAATTGGCGGTTCCAAAAATTAATGTAGGCGGCAGTATCAAAGTAATTATTCCATCTGGGTTGGCGTATGGCATTAGAAGCAGAAGTAAAGATATACCTGCCAATAGTGTACTCGTTTTCGATATTGAAGTCTTGGATGCTCGGCAATAAATTATTTAACTTAACTTGAAATCCAATCCAATAATGTTTGTCATATGAAAAAGTATATTTTCATTTCCATTTTATTTGTGCCCATTTCATATCTATTAGCACAAAAGGCTACACCTATTACTGAACCAACACCTGCAGGGGTTACAGTAGTGACAACAAAAAACAGTGTTACCATTGCTGGGAAAAAAGTAGATTATACTGCTTTCACAGGATATCTGCATCTGAAAAATGATACAGGTAAGTTGATAGCAAAAATGTTTTTTACTTATTATAAAAAAGATGGAGAAGATGCAGCAAAGCGTCCAGTTACATTCACTTTTAATGGAGGTCCTGGGTCGTCATCCGTTTGGTTACATATGGGTGGATTAGGCCCTAAAAGAGTACAGTTTAACGATGAAGGATTTTCTGAAGGCCCTCCCTACAGTTTTATTAGTAATGAATATAGTTGGTTAGATAAGACTGACTTGGTTTTTATTGATCCAGTTTCTACTGGTTTTAGCCGACCTGCTCCTGGAGAGAACCCCAAACAGTTTCATGGTTTTAATGAAGACGTTGCATCAATGGCCTCATTCATTAGGCATTTTTTATCTAGGTATGAAAGATGGGGGTCTCCTAAATATTTAGCAGGTGAAAGTTATGGTACTACTAGAGCAGCGGGATTATCTAAATATTTGCAAGATAGACATCGCATTTACCTAAATGGAATTTTCATGATATCTGCTGTACTCAATTTTGGTACGAATGATTATTATGTAGGGAATGATTTGCCAAGGGCTTTATATATCCCTTCTTATACTGCTGCTGCATGGTATCATAAAAAATTGGCACCAGCTTTACAAGCCAATTTGCAAGATGCATTGAAAGAAGCAGAAGCATTTGCCATTGGACCATATGCATCAGCATTAATTAAAGGCGGTTGGTTATCAGAATCAGAAAAGAATGCAATTGCCGAAAAAATGAGTTATTACACTGGCTTATCGAAGGAGTATTGTTTGCAAGCCAATTTACGTGTAGAGGAAAATCGATTTTATAAAGAATTGAGAAGAAAAGATGGCTTAAGTATTGGCCGTTTAGACGCCAGATTTACTGGTAGAGATATAGACGATGCCGGAGAAGTGAACAGCTTTGATCCATCCTTTGCCAATATTGATGGACCTTTTACTGCAACTATTAATGATTATTTTCAAAGAGAATTAAACTTTAAAGAAGAAAACGGGTATAATATATTTGGAGAAGTGTACCCTTGGAATTACAGTAATGTTCAAAATCAGTTTCTAAATGTTGCCGAAAGTTTAAGAGATGCCATGAGTAAGAACCCAGATTTAAAAGTGTATATGGGTGCTGGATATTATGACTTTGCTACGCCTTACTTTACAGCCAAATATGATATTGAACATATGTTTTTGCGTCCAGAACAAAGAAAAAATGTGCAATTCTATTTTTATGAATCAGGTCATATGTACTATATTCACAAACCATCACTAGTGCAATTTAAAAAAGACGTAGATGCATTCTTCGAATTCAGTAGGGGGAAATGAGGAAATTAAAGATTTGCTGGTTGCCATTGCGTATAACAATGATCAATCCGCTTATCGTACCCTATTTATTCAATTGCATGGGAAATTAAAGCAATTTTCTTTTTCAATTGTGAGGTCTGAGGAAGAGGCAGAAGACATCGTTTCAGAATTATTTGTATTAATCGTACAGCGGAAAGAACAACTTTGCCAGTTGGAATCTCCGCTGTATTATTTTTATACCACCGTGCGAAATATGTCGTTGAATTTATTGAAAAAGCAAAAGCGTAGAGCTGGGCTTTCTATGGATGAGTGGCAGATTCAATTAAATAGTATTTATTTTAGGCCAGATTTATTGATGATTACCGAAGAAATGGTTTCAAAAATAAAAATGGCTATCAATAGCCTTCCTAACCGCTGTAGGTTAATTTTTAAACTGATTAAGGAAGATGGCTTAAAATATAAAGAAGTTGCAGAATTGTTGAATATTTCTGTTAAAACGGTGGAAGCCCAAATGGCAATTGCGATGCGAAGAATGGCCCAAAGTATGCAAGTGGATCTTCAATCAAAACCAATTTTAGAAAAAAGATTCAAAAAATAATTGATTCTCTTTAGGGGTATAAGTATTGCTCAATTGTTATAGTAATGGAATCTACTATAACGATGAGTCAAGAACGTTTTTGGTTATTAATTGCTAAAAAGATTGCAAAGGAAGCCAATGAGCAAGAGCTCGTTGAGCTTAGCCAATATATTCAGGATCATCCTGAATGGCAATTTGCCATTCAAAACCTAGAAAATATATGGGAAATCCCCCTACCCAATAATCAAATAGAAGCGGAAGATGCATTCATGCTTCACCTCAATAAAATTGCTGGGAACAATACAAATGATTTTTTAGAAGAACAAAACACTGCTAAAAACCCAACACGAATTATTCCTAAATGGGTTTATTATGCAGCAGCATCATTAGTGATTGTTGTAGGATTCACGTATTTCCTTTTTAAACCATCTTTTTCTCCTGCATTGGTAAAAGTTCAACTTGAATCTAATGAGATTTCTACTCGATTGGGTTCAAAAACGCAAGTAAAGTTACCAGATGGGTCTATTGTTTGGTTGAATGGAGGAAGTAAGCTTGTGTATCAAAAAGAATACGGCAAAATCTTGCGAGAAGTTAGTTTAATAGGGGAAGGTTATTTTGATGTGGTAAAAAATAAAGAAGTCCCATTTATTATCAATACTAAGAGTATAAAAATAAAAGTTTTAGGCACCATTTTTAATGTGAAAGCATACCCTGAAGATAAGCAGACAGAAACCAGTCTTATTAAGGGCAAGATTGAAGTGACCATCAAAAATAGACCTGATAATAAAATTATTTTATCTCCTAATGAAAAGTTGATTGTAGAAAATGAACTGATTGAAGCGCAAAACAAGCGTAAATCCATTGAACTAATTCCTGCGGTTTCTATTAACAAATTAAAATTCATTTCACCCGATAGTTCTGTTGCGGAAAATCAATGGGTAGAAAATAAATTAGTTTTTAGAGATCAAACTTTTGAAGAGTTGGCATTAATGATGGAGAGATGGTATAATATAAAAATAGAAATTCAATCTAATTCATTAAAGTCTACGAGAATGAATGGAAATTTTGAAAAAGAAACCATAGATCAAGCCATAGAAGCATTGAAGTTAATTATACCATTTAAAACCTATCAAAAAGGGAATACGATTATTATTTACCAATAAAATTGCTGCCTTATGAGACTAAGAGTGAATTCAACTTAAAAATGGGCGAAGTTCCGTTGGCGCGGAACCCCGCCAGGTTTAGAAAAAATACAAACTGTACAATCTGAATGTAATTCATAACCCTTTCAATTTGAAAATATGAAAAATAATGAAACACCCGTTGTTTCACACAAAGATCTTTTTATACAAAAGCTTGCCCGAATTATGAAAATCACTACTGCGTTACTACTACTTGTATGTATGCAAGTTTCAGCAATTGGCTTTTCTCAAAGCCGAATTACTATAAAGATGGCTTCGCTTGATCTTAAAAAAGCATTATTTGAAGTGGAGAAAAAAACCGATTATCGGTTCTTGTTTGCAGAGGAAGTTGTAAAAGGTAAGCCAAAAGTTACCATAAATATGGTTGATGCTACTTTAGATGAAATCATGGGTAAGCTATTGGTAAATACAGGTATCAACTACAAAATACTGGGAACAAACTTAGTGGTTCTAAAGGAAACCAATAGTGCTACCAAAGATCTTGCGGAGATTGTTGTAAAAGGAAGAATAACTTCTGCTTCTGGAGAGTCTTTATCTGGTGTGTCTATACAAGTAAAAGGTACCCAAGTTGGTACAACTTCAGATAATACTGGTGCATTTGCGATAACAGTCGCAGATGAAAACGCAAAATTATTGATCTCTTATATTGGATACGAACCACAAGAAATTTCAGTTGCCGGTAAACGAGATTTGAGTATCATATTAACCACGGCTGTTAATAATTTAGAACAAGTTGTTGTAACTGGTTATGGTACACAACGTAAAAGAGATCTTACTGGCTCTGTTACAACTATTAAAGGGGAAGAATTGGCAAAAATGCCCAATACCAATCCTATTAGTTCATTACAGGGAAGAGTTGCAGGTTTAACAGTTGCTAATTCTGGAGTAGCAGGTGCTAGCCCAGTAGTTAGAATAAGAGGTGTCAATAGTACCAATAGTGCGAGCCCTGTTTATGTAGTAGATGGAATTTTGCAAGACAATATCGATTTCTTAAATCCAGCGGATATTGAAACAATCGATATTTTAAGAGACCCTTCATCAATAGCTATTTATGGTTTAAGGGGTGCGAATGGTGTAATTGCTATTACATCAAAAAAAGCTGCAAGAGGTCAAACAAGAATTAATTTTCAAAGCACTGTTGGATTTCAAAAAGTGACAGATAAAATTAAAGTAACAGATGCTGCCGGGTTTAAAAAACTGTATGATGCTCAATTAGCGAATATCAATGCTGCTCCATTTGATTACAGTAATTATACTGCTAATACAAACTGGCAAAATGAAATTTTGCAAAATGCATTGCTTACAACAAATAACTTGAGTGTTTCTAATAATTCTGAAAAAAGCAGTACTTATTTAAATATCGGTTATAATAAACAAGATGGGGTAGTTAAGTATAATAGCTATGAAAAATTCATGATTCGTTTGAATCAAGAAATTCGTTTCAATAGTAATATTAAAGTTGGTGGCGAAATAAATGCTTCACATTGGATACAAAATCCTGCAGGGGTTAGTTTAACGAATGCATTATGGGCAGCTCCAATTGTGCCAATTCAACAGAATGCAACAACCTACTATAGTATGCCTTCTTTTCAACGGGCACAGGTTGGTAATCCAATTGCAGCACTTAATAGAAATAATGGAACTGATATCAATAAAGGTTTTCGCTTTATTGGATCATTATATGCTGAAGTTAAATTCTTAAACGATTTTACTTTTAAGTCATCGGTATTTGCAGATTTAGGATTTAATAATTCTAGGTCTTATACTCCATTGCCGTTCACTTTTATTAACCAGGGTGAAGGAACAGCGCCAACTACAAGCTTTTTCGACAACACAGTAAGAACAGGGGTTAGTCAAGAAATGGCTGAGTTTAAGCGTTATCAACAAGATCATACACTTACTTATGACAAAAAATTAGGGGATGGTCATAAATTAACTGCATTGGTTGGTTTTACCTCTATTTACAGTGTTAGTACTAATATAAATGGTAATAGAAGAGATACTTCTGTAAACGTACCTAATAACCCAGATTTCTGGTACATCAGTACTATTAATGCAAACAATCCAGGATTGTATGGAGGTGGTGGAGGAGAGAGTGCCATCATGGGTATGTTTGGTAGATTAAGTTATGCTTATCAAAATAAATATTTGGTAAACGCTACATTAAGAAGAGATGGTAGTTCAAAGTTTGCACCACAGAATCGTTGGGGTACTTTTGGATCAGTCGGTTTAGGTTGGATTGCATCTGAAGAATCATTTGTAAGAAAGTTCAACTTTATTAATTTCTTAAAATTAAGGGCTGCTTGGGGTGAAACAGGAAATGCTAATGGATTTGCAGATAACTTATTTAGACCTGGTATTTCAAATGCATCAACGGCTATTTTTGGTAATAATGTCTACACGGCTATTCAGGCAGCTTATATACCTGACCCCAACTTGCGTTGGGAAGTAGTAAGAGGGCTTGACATAGGTTTCGATTTGAAAACATTGCGCAATCGATTGAATGTAGAGTTTACTTATTATAATAGAACCACATCCGATATTTTAACAGCGGTTACATTGCCTAATGAAACCAGAAGTTATTTTACCAATTTGGGTAAAATAACCAACCAAGGAATAGAATTGAGCCTGAACTGGACAGATAAAATTGGTAAGGATATCACTTACTCTATTGCCCCCAATTTTAGTTACAATAAGAATACGGTTAACTCTATTGGAGACAAAATCAATTTCCAACTTTTTGGAAATGGTGGTGCTAACTTAACTGAAACTGGCCAGTCAATTGGTTACTTCTTTGGATACAGACAAATAGGCATTTATCAATCAACTGCTGAATTGGGAAAAATGGCACGTTTTAATAACTCTTTGCCAGGAGATATTGCATATGCAGACATCAATGGAGACGGTTTATTAACGCCAGCTGATAGAACCTATTTAGGAACCCCATTCCCTCCATATAGTTACGGATTAAATATTAATGTAGCGTATAAAGGATTTGATTTTACCATTGAAGGACAAGGAGTAGCAGGTAATAAGATTTATACGCAAAGAAGAATTGCCAATTTTGCAACATTGAATTATGAAGCCAATAGATTGAATGCATGGACTGGCGGTGGTACAACAAATGTTGAACCCATTCTTGATAATACAAGAGGTAATAATTTCTTGTTCAGTAGCTATTATTTAGAGCCAGGCGATTATTTCAGATTAAGAACATTGCAAATTGGATATACTTTTTCTGAAGGTTTATTAAGACGTGTGGGTATTTCTAAAGCTCGTGTTTTTGTAAATGGACAAAATATTAAGAGCTGGAGTCAAGTTACAGGGTATTCTCCTGAAGCCCAGATTGGTAGCATTTTAGGAGGAGGAGCTGATAATGGAACTTTCCCTGTACCTGCAGTTTATTCTATGGGTATTAATGTTACATTTTAATTGAACTAATAAAAATATTCAAAAATGAATAATTTAATTAATAAAAAAAGCATTGGTAAATGGATGCTACTGCTTTTAACCGTATCGGTTTTTACAGCATGTAAAAAGAATTTTTTAGATACTGCAAGACAAGGGGGGTATGATGAAGAAAACTATCCTTACCCTGGTGGTTCTGGTCCATATGACCAATATATTTTTGGTGCATACAATAGTTTAAGAGACTATAGTGTCCATGTAGATGGTTTTATAAATGCTACTAGTATAAGAAGTGATGATGCAGATAAGGGGAGTACCCCAAATGATGGAGGCGCAGATGTGATTAGTATGGATAATTTCCCAGTACTTCCAAATAGTGGTAGAGCCAATGCCTTGTGGACGGGCTTTTATGGTTTGATTAATAGGTGTAATAATACCTTATTTCAAATTGGAACTAACAAACAGATTGTTGCTACTGATGCTGTTAAGTTACAGTCTCAAGCGGAAGTAAGATTTATTCGCGGGTATTCTTATTTCATGTTGACTAGATTGTTTGGTAAAGTTCCAATCATCGATACTTTATTTACAGATCCTGCAGCACAGAATAATGTTCCTCAAAGCTCTGTTGACCAAGTTTATGCTTTTATTGAGCGCGACCTCAACTTTGCAGCTGCTTATTTGCCTGCATTTTGGGATGCGGTTAAATTTCCTGGTAGAATTACCAGCGGTGCTGCCAATGGAATATTGACTAAAGTGTACTTAACTCAACAGAAATGGGCACAAGCCATGAATACTGCAAACATGGTTATGAATTCTGGTCAATACAATTTAAGTACCCCTTACAACACGATATTTGGAGAAGAGGGTGAGAATAGCAAAGAGTCTATTTTTGAAGTGCAAGCCAGAGCAGATGCGATTAATACAACTTCACAAGGTATTCAGTATACTAGTTTACAGGGGGTTAGAGGAGCAGGACCATGGGATCTAGGATGGGGTTGGAATTCGCCAAGTGCAAACCTTGCTGCAGCTTATGAACCTAATGATCCAAGAAGAGCAAGGACTATTTTATTTACCAGCACACCCACAACACCTGGTGTAACTATTTACGGAGAAGTTACTCCCGTTGGATTACCCAATCCTCGATACAACCATAAGGTTCATACAAACCCGGCTACAAGAGCTGCGGTTGGAAATAGGTTTGGTTGGTGGATGAATGTACGTATCCTTAGGTATGCAGATGTTGTATTAATGTATGCAGAAGCAGCCAATGAATTGGGTGGGGCAAATAATATTACTGCTGCTAAAGCGGCACTTAATAGTGTTCGTTTTAGAGCAAGGGCTGGAAACAATGCAATTCTTCCTGATGTAACTACTAATGATCAAGCATTATTGAGAGATGCAATTAGGCATGAAAGGAGAATAGAACTAGCTATGGAACATGATCGTTTCTTTGATATTGTTAGATGGGGTATTGCTCAAAATGTAATGAATGCAGCGGGTAAATCTAATTTCAATGCTGCTCGAGATGTATTGTTACCAATACCACAAGCACAGATTGATTTAACTGGAGGGGTATTAAAACAAAATCCAGGCTATTAATTGACTTTTAAAAAATATTGATATGCAATTGTTAAATAATAAAATCAAGTACTCGAGTATATGCTTTCTTGCATTGAGCAGTTTGATGCTGTCATGTAAAAAAGACGGGAATCCTAATAATTTACCAGCGGTTTCTACAGCAGATTATGTAGGTAAAATTGATGGCTTTAACTCTTCGGATGAAGTATTTCCAGAAAGCTTGGTAGCTTACTGGCCTTTTGATAATTCTAAGAATGAAGTAAAATCTAATACAGCACCAGGAACTTCTTTGAACGATAGTTATATTGCTACAGGCGTTAAGGGGCAAGCATTAAGATTAAATGCAGGTTTCTTGTATTATCCTACACAGTTTAATGCATTTAAAACCGATGTTTTTAAAAGTTTTGCTATTAGTACATGGATTCAGATTTCCAATAATGGGTCTAAGCGGACGATGCTTTTTCAGTTAACTAGACCAGGTGTATTTAATGGTAGTTTAAACTTTGCTTTAAATACTCAATCCTTTCCAGCTTCAAATGTAACTGATCTTAAAGTGCAACCTACTTTTATTACGATTGGAGGAGGAACGCAAGACAATATAAATACACTAAGAGACGCTCCTGGGGCTCCTAATTATATGCCATATATCACACCCCCAATTGGCCCAGATAAATGGGTTCATTTAGCCTTGAATTATAATGCGAGCAATGGGTTCTTTGATATTTGGATTAATGGAACAAGAGCAGGCGCTTTCCCAAGTAGAGGAACTGGAAATAATAATTTTAAAGCCTATGAGCCCAGTGAAGTAATTATTGGCGGTAACTATAATGTTATTCCTGGAAAGTCGGTTAGTACCGATGTAAGTTTTGGTGCGATGACAGGTGTAATTGATGAGATGAGAATTTACAATATTGCATTACCAGATGCACATATTAAGGCACTTTACAATTTAGGTAAAGCGGGTAAATAATTACTACGTTCTTTTTTGGGTTGAATACTGGTTTATTTGATGAATACCCGCCTTAGGGCGGGTATTTTTAATTATTTAAATTTTTCCATGAAAAAATATAGTTTCCTAATTGTTTGTTTAATCTATTCTTCCTTGTTTGCACAAAAAAAAAGAGTGGATGCATACCCCATTTCGCCAACCGATACCGCTTTATTTAGAAAAGTGCAGGCTGCTACCTTTCAATATTTTTGGACTGGGGCCGAACCCAATAGTGGATTAGCAAGGGAAAGAGTTCATATGGACAATATTTATCCGCAGAATGATCAAGATGTGGTCACGAGCGGGGGAGGCGGTTTTGGTGTGATGGCTATTTTGGTGGGTATAGAGCGGAAATTTATTACAAAACAAGAAGGCATTAAAAGGCTTGAAACTATCTTACACTTTTTAGAAACTGCGGACCGTTTTCATGGAGCATGGCCACATTGGTGGAACGGCAAAACAGGAAAAGTAAAACCCTTTAGTAAATACGATGATGGTGGAGATTTAGTAGAGAGTTCGTTTATGTTACAAGGTTTATTATGTGTTAGGCAATATTTTAAAAATGGAAATAAACAAGAAAAAGCATTAGCCGAAAGAGCAGATAAACTTTGGAAGGAAGTTGATTTTAACTTCTATCGAAATAACCAGAATGTTTTGTTTTGGCATTGGAGTCCTAACCATGAATGGAAAATGAATTTTGCAGTAAAAGGATATAACGAATGTTTAATTATGTATATCCTGGCAGCGTCTTCTCCCACTTTTTCGGTACCAGTTGAAGTGTACCATGAAGGATGGGCAATGAATGGAAAGATTAAAGAAACTAAAACTTCATATAATTTGCCCCTAGAATTGAAGCACCAAGGTAATCCGCCAAATGGTGGTCCATTATTTTGGGCACATTATTCATATTTAGGACTAGATCCAAGAGGATTAAAGGATCAATATGCCAATTATTGGGATGAAACGGTTAATCAAGCCAAAATAAATTACCAATGGTGTGTTGAAAATAGTGAAGGATTTAAGGGATATGGACCTAATAACTGGGGATTAACTGCTAGTTATTCAATTAAAGGTTATGCAGGTCATGCACCAAGCAAACAAAATGATAAAGGAGTTATTTCACCAACAGCCGCACTTTCATCATTCCCTTATACTCCAAAAGAATCAATGCAAGCCATGAAGTTTTGGTATAAAGATTTAGGTAATAAAGTTTGGGGGAATTATGGGTTTTATGATGCATTCAGTATTCATCATGATTGGTTTTTACCAAGATATTTGGCCATCGATCAAGGTCCAATTGTAGTAATGATGGAAAACTATCGAACAGGCTTATTGTGGAATTTATTTATGAGCAGCCCTGAAATTCAACAAGGATTAACCAAATTAGGATTTACAAGTCCGCATATTAAAAAATAACTATGAAAAAGTTTTTAATTGGGTTGATTGTTTTGATTTATACATCTAATGTTTGTGCGCAAACAACCATCAAAGCCATGTCTTTTAATATTCGGTTAGATGCAGCAACCGACGGAGAAAATAGATGGGATTTGAGAAAAAATAGGGTAGCGGGTCTTATGCAGTATTATGAACCAGATTTTATTGGTGCGCAAGAAGTATTACATCATCAGTTAACTTATATAGACAGTATGCTGGTTCAATACAGCTTTATTGGCGTAGGTAGAGATGATGGTAAAACACTTGGAGAATATTCTTGTATTTTTTACAATCAAGAAAAATATATCCCAATAAAGCAATCTACCTTTTGGTTAGCACCTAAATCAGACTCTGTTTGTATGGGTTGGGATGCTGTATGCAATCGCGTTTGTACATATGGGTTATTTAAAAACAAAAAAAACAATCAAGTCGTATGGGTTTTCAATACTCATTTTGATCATGTTGGCAAAACAGCTCGAATTGAATCAGCAAAATTAATATTGAAAAAAATAAAAGAACTGAATGTTAAAAATGACCCAGTAATTCTACTAGGCGACTTTAATTTGAGACCAACAGAAGAGCCTATCCAAAAAATTGCGAGTGAAATGAATAATGCAAGGGATATTAGTAAAATGATTTATGGCAATATAGATACTTGGAATGCTTTTAAGTTTAAGGAAAAGCCGAACGGTGGAATTGATTATATATTTGTGAATAAGCATCAAAAATTAGTGGTTGAGAAATTTGCAACTATTACAGATTCTTATGATTTAAAATATCCCAGCGATCATTTTCCAGTAATGGCTACCATCACTTTATTAAAATAATAGTAAATGAAATTTATAATTAAGTGCACTTTTACTTTTTTTGTTCTCCTACAAATTAGTGCTACCAATTTTGTTCAAGCACAACCTTTTATTAAAGAGATAAAAGCTTTTCAATCAGCCGACAGTGCGTTAATGCCTCCCCAAAATGCAATTTTATTTGCAGGCAGTTCTTCCTTCCGATTATGGAAAAATATTCAAGAAGATTTTCAAGGTTATACTATAGTCAATAGGGGCTTTGGTGGTTCTGCCTTGCCTGATGTTATTCGTTATAGGGAGGAAATTTTATTTCCATATCATCCAAAGCAAGTAGTTATTTATTGCGGTGAAAATGATTTTGCCATTGACCCAAAATTGCCCAGTGATTCAGTAGTGGAAAGGTTTAAAACCCTTTTTAAAATGATTAGAGAACGGTTTAAAAAAACTAATATTACTTATGTGAGCATGAAGCCAAGCCCTTCAAGATGGAAAATGAAAGACCAAATGATGGCAGCTAATGAAGGGATTAAAACATACTTAAAGTCTCAACGAAGAACAAATTATGTAGATGTTTGGACACAGATGTTGGCAGAAAATGGGGAACCAATGAAAGACTTATTTTTATCTGATAATTTGCATATGAATGCAAAAGGCTATGCTATTTGGAAAGAGGCAATTACGCACTTTTTAATCAAATAGGAGCATTGCATAACTGTTTTTGTTTAACTTTATGCAATATTTTACTTCTAAAGTGTAGCATGAACATTGAAGTCGACACGTTACTAGCTTATGGTGCCACGTCCAAAAAATGGATAAAGGGAGAACAGATTTTTACTCAAGGAAATGAAGCTAGGTATTATCATCAGATTGCGGAAGGATCTGTTAAAATGACAACTTCTGCTAATTTATCAAAAGAGTTTATTCAGGGCCTTTTTTTTAAGGGGAATAGTTTTTGGGAGCCTGCATTAATGATTGGGAAACCTTATCCCGCAAGTGCATATGCCGAAACCGACTCTCTAATTTATCGGTTATCGAAAGAAAAATTTTTAATACTACTAGAGGATCATCCATCTTATTATAAAAATTTATTTTTCATTTTTGCCGAGCGGCTTTACTGTAAGACCCTTGCAGCAAATATTTTAATGAATAATTCTCCAGAAGAAAAAATTGTTGGGTTATTGGAGAAACTAAAAATAGAGAAGAAGCTAAACGAACAAGGATTAGTTCCGTATACACGACAGCAGATTGCTGATTTTACAGGATTAAGAGTAGAAACTGTTATAAGAACGCTTGCTAAACTAGTAGAAAAGAAGCAAGTAGTAATTATTAACCATAAAGTGTTTTATTTATGAAGATTAATCAGTTATTAAAGGTTGGTTTGTACAATTTAGTAATAGTGGCCATTTTAGGGGTTATAATGCGTTACAAAATTGGGTTCGAACTCCCCATTGTTAACCAAAAAAATCTTCAATTGGCCCATTCTGGCTTTGCGTTTTCAGGCTTTATATCAATTGTGATTATGAGTCTGATGGTAAAAACGAACCTAAAATGGTTATCAGCTTCGCAAATTAAGTTTTTAGAAATCCAAATTTCCCTGAGCTTGTTTTCAGCATATATTGCTTGTATCGCGTTGATATTTTGGGGCTATGGAGTTTTTTCTGTTGTTTTTCAGGTAGCGGGTTTACTTTTTAATATGCTTTATATTATAGCCTTTATAAAGACGCTGCATCAACATCCGAATAAGGATACTGCAAACTGGTACAAAGCTGCAGGTATATTCTTTTTCATTTCTGTATTTGCAAGCTTTTGGTTGATTTATATGCTATTTTCTGGGAATAAAACCCAGCATTCTTATCTTGGAGCAACTTATTGGTTTTTACATTTTCAGTACAACGGTTGGTTCTTTTTTGCTTGCATTGGTTTGTTTTTTCAGTGGCTAGATCAAATGAATATTGATACGAAGCTTAATAGAACTACTTTTTTATATTTCGCCATTAGTTGTATTCCTGCGTATGGCTTGTCTGCACTATGGTTGAATTTACCCGTTTGGATGTATGTTTTAGTCGTTATTTCGGCTATTCTACAATGTATAGGAGTTATAAAATTCTTCTCCATAGTATTCAACAAAAGAGTGGTTAATGCTATTCATCAGAACCCAGTAGTTAAGCTATTATTTATTTTTTCTTTTGGCGCCTTGCTAGTAAAAATATTACTACAAATGGGTTCTACAATCCCGTTCTTAAGTAAATTAGCATTTGGTTTTAGGCCAATTGTAATTGCCTATTTACACCTGGTGCTCTTGGCTTTTACCGCATTATTTCTGATTGCCTATACACATCTGACTGCTGGGCTTAATTTTAGCAAGGCAGCTATTTTAGCGACTAAAGTATTTGCTATTTTTGTGATTTTAAATGAAATGGTATTAGGTGTTCAGGGAATAGCGTCTCTTAGTTATCAGGTAATCCCTTTTGTAAACGAGGCATTGCTAATAATTGCTGGAGGCATGCTCATTGCTTCATTAGTTATGATGCCTACTTCTCAAAAAATAGGACAAAAATTATCTTAAAATGTGATTGAAATCATATAACTAGTTATTGTTATTTTAGAACTTCGCTTAAACAATAAACAAATTTTATGAAAAAAAATGCAATCCTTTTATCTGGACTAGTTCTACTTTTTGCTGCCGGATGCTCAAACGGAAATACAACTGAAACGGAGAATGCAAACCCTGCAACCGTTACTGAAACTG